>Ga0257125_1000379_pt1 | contig 60597 bp, 56 predicted proteins | sample SI106_200metaG_FD_190183 | JGI IMG/M metagenome (GOLD analysis project Ga0257125, IMG submission 190183) | Marine microbial communities from Saanich Inlet, British Columbia, Canada - SI106_200 | ecosystem: Environmental > Aquatic > Marine > Inlet | place: Canada: British Columbia | collected... | reverse complement strand
CCGTGGATTGGCAAGAAGCAGTGAAGAAAAACAAAATAATATGCTTAGTGACTTTTTTAACATGATATACCCTCATTCATTTTTTTGGTTAATTAAAAATAACCCAAGATTATAGTTTCAAAATAAATATATTGTACTATGTATTTTTAAAAATACTTATAAGTAAGTATAAAAGTGTGAATCCTGTACGCGTTTTTGCTAAAAACTACTTAGTACTAAGTAGTTTAGGACATATTTAGAGTAATTTTTTTATACGATTTTCTGGGTTTTTCTAAAATTTTTCAATCAATAATTCAGTCATTTTGCCCAAGTCCCTATTCCAAACTTTTTTGTTTTGGACGAAAAAATAGAAATATTTTGTCTTGCTCCCCTGTAATAGGGGAGACTTAAAGAGGGGTTATTTAAACTGATTATCATCCCAAAATCCATTTGAAGCTTGACTAAATTTCATTAGATGGATTCCGTGTCTTTGCACGGAATGACAAAAAGTAAGCGTGCCGCGAGTATCCGTATTTATGGGCATTTTGTGTGACATTACACGAGAAGGGATTCTCGTGTCACATTTTCCAATATTGACAAACTTTGAATTATGGGTATTCTTTGTAAACTTCCTCAAAATTATCCATCTCGTGTAATTTATTGATAGGGATATAAAAACAGCGATAACCACCTTTCCCACCCAACTTTGAACCAAAATCTCGTAAAGGAGCTTGATCAATTTCTTCGTGAGAAGCCCAACCCGCAATAATGGCTTTTGTACCAGCTTCGATATGATTAGCATTGCGCGTATCCACATCAATTATAATCTGCACATAAAACGGTGGTTTCCGTTTTTGGGCATAATCTTCACGAACCAATAAATTTAAAGTATCACGAAATGGAAAGGCGGAGGTTTTAATTTCGATATTGTCAAAGTCCACTTCTCCTTTGTTTGCACCCACACGATTCTTTCTCCAATCACTGTAAAAATACTGAGCAAATGCATATTCACCCAAAATTCCGGTTAAAGTATCAATTTTTGAAGCAATGGTTCGATTCACTTTTACGTTTTGAATCCTATTTTTTGCCTCATCAATCATGGCTTGAGAAATGATTATCTTTGGGTACGTTCTCATAATTTTTCCTTACTTTTTAAATATTACAATTCGGTTTGAGTTTGTTCCTTTAGTATTATTTTTAACGCCCCAGATATTAGATGTTTTCGTGAAATTTTGTTCATTGATAACGATACATTCTATATCAAATCCAGCTCGAACTCCCAAGGGGACAACAATTTCATCCAATTTAATTTTTCCATTTTTTATTTCACCAACTTCAAAAGCCACATATCCGCCTTTCACCGTGATACGATATAATTCTTTCAAGACATCAAACATAATTTCCGACCATTGCTCAACGGTTTTTGCCATACTTATCTTAACGGATTTTTCATCAATGCCATTAAACCAACACCGAAGCCAATTATCACTCGCATATTGGACAATATCTAAAAAGGGAGGCGATGTAACGGTCAAATGAATAGAAGTATCTTTGATTTGTTTCGTTTCGCGAGCATCTCTCGTCAAAAATATAGCTGTCTCTCCCGCTTTTCGCAGGGATTGCCTTTGCGAAAATGTCAAATCTTTCATGAGGGATTTTGATTTTTTAAGAATGAGCTTTTTTACATCTCGATATTCTGGTTTTTGCTTCTGCTTCTCATTTAATTGTATTTGTCGAGAAGCACTTACTGCTTGATTTGGTGGAAGCGTATAAACAGAAAAAAAGCCTTTGGAGTGTCCCGTTAATCGATTACTTGCCACCATACGAATCCAATGATCAAAATGATTTAATGTATTTTGCGACTCTCTTTTGAGAATATAATTTTTAAGCGAAATAAGTTCACTTTCAGTTTTTGGATGAAAAAACATGGATAAATCAAGCTCAGCTGTTTCGACCTCATTCATGCCAATCGTATCCAAATAGCATGCTAATTCATCTAAATCGGGAACCATAAATCGTGGTTTTGTGAGTATCTTACTCAAGGGATTAACATCATTTCCAATGATTTGTCGCTCCAAAAGGCCTGCTTCAATTACAGTGGTTCCACGGCCTGAAAATGGATCATAAACCCGATCTCCTTTTTGAGTCAGACGCTCAATAAAAAATCTGGGAAGTTGGGGCTTATAACATGCACGATAGGATATTTCGTGCAAGGCGTTTGCTTGTCTTTGCTTGGATGTCCAAAATTCGTTGGTATATTTTTGAATTTTGAAATTTTGAAATTTTACCGATTCAAGTTTTGTTCTGATTGCCTTTTGTTTCGAATCTGCTAAATGAAAATGGGCTAAAGATTTGATTAATTCTTTATTCATGAATTGAACTTATGAAAAAATTGTATTCACATCGGGAAAATCACGCAAATTTTTATCTGCGGTGATGAGTGGAATTTCTAAATTAATGGCTGTCGCCATAATCAATCTATCTGCTGGATCTCCATTGACTTTGGAAGATAAGCTTGAGGACAATGATGCAATTTCTGGAGAGATAGATTTAAACTGATAATTTACAGTAAGCTTTACCAATTCTATAAATTCAAGAAACGGAATATCAATCACCAAACGTTTCTTTTCCATGAGCATCGCTATTTCCCACAAGGAAATATCACAAAAAACAATACCATCTGATTCATTGGCTTGGTCAAAGGCTCTTCTTGCTGTTTTGCTCAATTTTTCTGGGGATAAGGCATTCCAAATAATAATATGCGTATCTGCAACTATCATTATTGATTTGAATCCCATTTATCTTCATAAGGCGTAATGATATCGTGTATTTCAGCTGTTTTACTTAATTCAAGCAATTTGTATTCAGCTACTTTTTTAGGATAAGATGGAGGCACAAGTTTCGCTACGGCTTTCCCACGAGATGTCACAACCAAAGAGAGTCCCCCCTCTATACTTTTTATTACTTTCATTAAATTGGCACGTAAGTCACTCACTGCGATGGATTGCATCATATTTCCTTTCTTTTGTACGTGTAAAATGTACGGATGAAAGTTTATAAATTCAACAAATCTTAAATGATGAGCTCTATTCTACTTTGAGTAATGCTTACTGAGGAATAAATATTTCAGAATAAACAACTGGATCTGCAAGGATTTCTAAAGCTTTTTGTATGTCATTATCTTTTTGGGAAAGCACAGAAAATCGGCCAGATTTCCCATCAAATTTCTCGGCAAATTCAGCCAGTAACCATTTTCGCACAACGGTTACTTCCTCTTTAAACTGATTCTGAGATACATCTTCATAATAGCCATCCAATAAAGCAATGGCTTCAAGAAAAGTAGCATTTGTTGAATCCATTTCCATAAAAGAATTGCGCGCTTCCAAATAGGGCGTTTCTCCTTTTAAATGAATGTCCAAATCCGCTTCATTGACAAAATATTCAAACGTATCCATTAAGCGATTATCATTCATAACAGCATCAAAATTGTCGTAAAGTTGTTTGTTTTTCTGAACAAAAGAAAAGAATACACCTCGACGAAAACAAGCAGATGTTAAAGGAGATGCTTCTGCTAATTCAATGGCATAATCGGGACTGATGCCACCACCACCAACAACTTTTCGTCCACCAATGGTATAAAATAAAGTATCCTCATCTTCCACATTTAATAATAAATCATCTGGAATTTGACCTTCTTTTTGAATCAAGCGTCCACTGGGAATGTAATATTTTGCGGTGGTAATTTTTAATGAACGGTCCTTGTCTAAAGGATAAACAGTTTGCACCAAGCCTTTCCCAAAGGATTGTCTTCCGACAATCACAGCTCGATCAAAATCCTGCAAAGCACCTGCTACAATTTCGCTGGCAGACGCACTTCCACTGTTGATGAGTACAGCTATTTTCAAATGTGCTGGGACGATTGGGTCATTTTTTGCATAATATTGGCGCATGGAGCGTTTTGTTCTTCCTTTGGTTTGCACCAACAATTCTTTTTTATCGATGAACATATCTAAAATATCAACAGCAGAATTCAAAAGTCCACCCGGATTATCTCGTAAATCCAAAACCAAACCGCTCATATCTGAATCCATTAATTTCTGGATCGCTTTTTTCATATCCCGTGCAGAATTTCGGGAAAATCGCGTTAAACGAATGTAGCCTGTTTCTTCATCAATCATTCCAGAATAGGATACATCTTTCACTTTGATTTCTTCGCGCGTCAGAGGAAATTCAATCAAATCATCTATACCAAATCGGTCTATGGACAAAACAACAATTGTTCCTTTTTTTCCGCGAATCAATTTTGCAGCATCATCCATGGAAAGCGTTTCTACCTCTACAGAATCAATTTTGACAATCACATCTCCACTAAGAATACCCATCCGTTTTGCAGGGGAATTATCCATGGGAGAAATTACTGTCAATTGTTTTTCTCGCTTTCCAATTTGAATACCCACCCCACCATATTTTCCTTTGGTCAATAGTTCGATGCCGGACTTTTCCTCTTTTTCCATGTAAACTGTATATGGATCCAAATCCATTAAGATATTATTGATGCTGACGCTCGTAAACTTTTCCACATCCAAATCTTCCACATAATGGGTAATCAAATATTGATACACATTATTGATAAGCGATTGCGATTCCCTGACTTGTTTGTAGATATTTGAGTTTGTGGAGGCAACAGAAACAATTCCAAGCGTAAGGATAAAAAGGCTAACGTAAATCCATTTATTTTTCTTCATACAATAATTCTCTCCTCAATAATTCGTTCCAAATATGTTCGTGAATAGCTTCCTTGGACAAATGTCCATCCACTAATACGATACGATCCGGAAAAAGTTTAATTAATTCTGTATATTTTCTTCTCACTTCGTTCTGAAAGACAATGCCCTCGGCTTCAATTCGATCATTTTCTCCTGTTTTACGTCGAGATGCTTCTTCGGGTAAAACATCCACAACAAACGTCAAATCCGGCTGAAGTCCATTCGTAGCAAAATGATTCAACTGAATTAACCAATCTAAATCCAAATTTCGTCCACCTCCTTGATAGGCTAATGTAGAATCAGCATATCGATCTGCTAAAACCCAGGAACCTTTCTTTAAATTTGGTTGAATCATTTCTTGCGTTAATTGGGCTCGACTGGCTGTCATCAACAATGCTTCAGTTCGTCCAGACATATCATGAATACGTTTGTCTAAAAGTATTTCACGAATTTTTTCAGAGATATGAGTTCCGCCAGGTTCTCGGACAAGAATCGTTTGGATAGGCACATCATTTAAGCGTCGGAGTAATCGTTTAATTTGGGACGATTTTCCACAGCCATCGATGCCTTCGAATGTAATGAATTTTGCTTGATTAGAAATAAACATTTGTATGATCTTTTCCCAGTAAAATGACGCATTCACCTTTCGGTTTTGATTGTGAAAAATACGAAATTAAATCGGAAAGCGTTCCTCTTTTTATTTCTTCAAACATTTTGGTCAATTCTCGAGCCACAACAGCAGGGCGATTTCCTAAAATTTCTTCTAATTGACTTAAAGTTTTGACCAAACGATACGGACTTTCGTAAAGAATTATCGTAGCAGTTTCGTTCTTCATTTTTTCGATGCGTGCTTTTCGTCCTTTTTTCGGAGGCAAAAAACCTTCGAATAGAAAACGATCTGTTGGAAGACCTGAAACCACCAGAGCCGATATACTTGCAGAAGCACCTGGGATAGGTTCAACTCGAATCTCTTTATCAATCGCCTCTCGAATCAAACGATAAGCCGGATCAGAAATTCCAGGTGTCCCCGCATCCGATACTACCGCAACAGACTCGCCCGATTGTAATTTTGCAATAATTTTAGGAATTTGCGCAAAACGATTATGTTCAAAATAACTCATCATTGGCGTGGAAAGCTCATAATGGTTTAATAGCTTTCGCGTTTGGCGTGTATCTTCTGCTGCAATCATCGCAACAGATTTGAGGGTCTCAATCGCCCTAAAGGTGATATCACCCAAATTGCCTATGGGCGTGGATACGATAAATAAGGTGCCGTTAGTTTTTGAAGAACTCACAAGCGATTTAAGGCGCTCCGAATCATTTGAATCCCCGTATCAATATCTGCTTTGGAAACATTTAAATGGGGACGAAAGCGAATTGAGTTTAACCCACAGCCCAAAATCAACGCACCTTCTTCAGCCATCAAACTGGCTACATTGTCACGCACTTCACTTGACGGTAAATCGAATGCGCAAAACAGTCCTTTACCACGCACATTCGAAACCGCATCAAAATCATTGGCTAATTTTTCTAATTCCGCCAAGAGATAAACGCCAGTTTCTTTCGCTTTTTCCACAAGATTTTCGTTTTCAATAATTTCCAAATAGAGCGTAAATCGGACCATATCCACCAAATTTCCACCCCAAGTTGAATTCAATCGACTAGATTCATGAAATACATTGTCCTTGATTTCGTCCACTCGTTTGCTTGCAAAGACTCCACAAACTTGAGTTTTCTTTCCAAAACTAATGATGTCAGGGCGTGCTTTTTCGCCATAATGCTCATGTGCCCACATTTTTCCTGTAACGCCTACGCCAGTTTGGACTTCATCAAAAATCAACATGATTTCATTTTCATCGCAAACATTTCTCAGATACTCCATGAATTCGGTTCTGAAATGATTATCACCACCTTCTCCTTGGATTGGTTCTAAAATGATAGAAGCAATATCATGAGGATTGTCCGTAATTGCTCTTTCGATTTCCGCTTTGGCTTGTTCTTCTAAAACAATAGTTTTTGCTACATTCTCTTCTGTGAGTGGAAAAATCATCTTTGGCGTGGTAATTCTTGGCCAGTCAAATTTTGGAAAGTACAGAGTTTTTCGTGGATCTGGAGAATCGGTTAAAGACATGGTATACCCAGTCCGTCCGTGGAAACATTCTTTAAAATGAATCACTTTTGTGCCTAGCTCTCCACGACCCGCTTCAATGTTTTTCCGAACTTTCCAATCAAAGGCTACCTTCAATGCGTTTTCAACCGCCAATCCTCCGCCTTCAATGAAAAAAGCATAAGGCAAATAATCCGGTTGAGCAATTCGTCCAAATGTTTCCACAAATTCTGCCATTTGGGTCGAATAAATATCTGAGTTCGTCGGCTTATTCATCGCCGATTCTGTGAGGCGGTCTTTGTTTTCTAAAACATAAGGATGATTATATCCTACTGATAATGAGGCAAACATGGAAAATAAATCCAAATATTCTTTCCCATCTTTTCCATCCACCATCCATGAACCGTGGCTTGCTTTTAAATCAATGACCGGATCCATGCCGTCAGCGAGCATGTGTTTCCCCAGTGTTTCGTGTACTTTTTGTGCATTAATCGACATTGTCTATTCCTTTGTAATTATGCGTTAATTTAAATCGAATTTGATGCCTTGAGCTAAAGGCAATTCCTTACCCCAATTGATGGTATTGGTCTGGCGTCGCATATATTGTTTCCAAGAATCTGAGCCTGATTCCCGTCCTCCACCCGTTTCTTTTTCTCCACCAAAAGCACCACCGATTTCCGCACCAGATGTTCCAATATTTACGTTGGCAATCCCACAATCAGAGCCAATCGATGCTAAGAAGGTTTCTGAATTTTGCACATTGCTTGTAAAAATCGCTGAAGAAAGTCCCTGAGGAACACCATTGTGAATCTCAATTGCTTCATCTAATGTTTTGTAAGTCATCACGTACAAGATAGGTGCAAACGTTTCGGTTTGGACAATATCCCATTGATTTTCAGCTTTTGCGATGGTTGGTTCAACAAAAAATCCTGAACCATCAACGGCCTTACCGCCCACCAAAATTTCGCCTCCTTGCGTCTTTAAATCTTCCAAAGCTTTTTCATAATCTTGCACGGCAGATTCATTGACCAATGGTCCCATTAATGTTCCATCTTCCAATGGATTTCCAATTTTCACTTGACCGTAGGCTTTCACTAATCGACTGGTTAATTCTTCTGCGATTGATTCATGAACGATAATGCGTCTGGTTGAAGTGCAACGCTGTCCAGCTGTCCCCACAGCGCCAAAAGCAATCGCAGGAATGGCCAAATCTAAATTAGCCGTTTCATCCACGATGATGGCGTTATTGCCACCCAATTCTAAAATGGTTTTCCCAAATCGCTGAGAAACTTGATTGCCCACGTGTCGTCCCATATTAGTTGAACCTGTAAATGAAATGAGAGGCACACGATTGTCATTGATTAATTTTTCCCCAATGCTTCTGCCTTTTCCAATGATGAGACTAAAAATGTGAGGCATGTTTTCTTCTTCCAAAACGTCATTACAGATATTTTGAATCGCAATCGCTGTCAATGGAACCGTCGAAGAAGGCTTCCAAACAGACGTATCGCCACAAATGGCAGCGAGAAAAGAATTCCACGACCAAACGGCCACAGGAAAATTAAAAGCAGAAATAATGCCCACAGGTCCCAATGGATGCCATTGTTCATACATACGATGATCTTGCCTTTCGGAATGCATGGTTTTTCCGTATAGCATGCGAGATTGTCCCACTGCAAAATCGGCGATGTCAATCATTTCTTGTACTTCACCATCTCCTTCTTGCTTGATTTTTCCCATTTCCAATGAAACAAGACTGCCCAAAGCATCTTTCTTTTCACGAAGGCGATTTCCCATCTTCAAAACCAATTGGCCTCTTAATGGAGCTGGAACTTTTCGCCATGCCTTAAAGGCTTCTTCCGATGCTTTAATAATCCGATCGTAATCATCTACCGAACATTCATAAACGGAAGCAATTACTTCGCCTGTGGAGGGGTTGACAGAGTGAAGCTCGCCTGCATCTTTTGTTGTGCTCCAGCCATTGGGACCAGAACAGCCCCCATAATTTTTTTCTTGAATCCCCAATTCTGATAATATCTGTGAAACGTCCATTCTTCTGCTCCTTATTAAAATGAATTCAAATCTTGTATTTAAGATAAATATTGAGCTAAGATATTAGCGAGTCAATACAATGAGGAACAAGTCTAGTGAAATGTAATTTTATATTTAGCTTAGGCAATTAAACCTGTAAGCTCGTGTTTTATATTATAAATACCACGAATATCCTTATTCGTGAATAATATACGAGAAAAGATTCAGAAGCCACTTGAAGTTTGACTAAAATTCTTTAGATGCATTTCGTGTATCTGAACGAAATGACACCAAATTTTGGACAAAAAAACAATGTCGTTCAGAGCGGAAAATCCAAGAGGAAGGATTCTCGTTCCGCATTATTAAATTCAAGACAATCTTCTCCTTATTTTTAATTGCACTCCCAATTATTGTTAGTAACTTTCCGGCTGAAATTTCATTCAATTACAAACGAAAAACAAATATGATTATTGCTACACTTAAAGAAATACTGCCCGGTGAAAATCGGGTCGCCCTAATACCCCCTTCTGTAAAAGATCTCATTAAAGCTGGTTTAACCGTTCAAATTGAATCCGGATCGGGGATAGAATCCAATTTTTCTGATAAAGATTATGAAGATGCCGGCGCAACGATTACCAACGCTTCTAATATTTATCAAAATGCCGATATTATTGTTAAAGTGGCAACACCCACATTAGATGAAATAGGTCAAATGAAAAGTGGCTCTATATTTACGTCCTTTTTTCAAACAACCAAAGAATTAGAAGCCGTTAAAGCTATGACCGATAAAAAAGTAACTGGTTTTTCTATGCATTTAATTCCGAGAACCACCTTGGCGCAAAAAATGGATGCACTGAGTTCTCAGGCAAATATTGCAGGTTATAAAGCCGTTCTGATTGGCGCGGACCATATTGGTGTTTATATGCCTTTACTCATGACAGCCGCAGGAACGATTCCACCAGCTAAAGTATTGATTTTAGGCGCTGGAGTTGCAGGTTTACAAGCTATCGCAACCGCTAAAAGATTAGGCGCTCAAGTGGAAGCATTCGACGTTCGTCCAGAAGTAAAAGAACAAGTGGAAAGTTTAGGCGCTAAATTTGTAGAAGTGGAAGCGAGTGAAGACGACGGCGTCGGAGAAGGTGGATACGCAAAAGAAACATCCGACGATTATAAAGAACGTCAACAAATGCTCATTACGGAAAAAATTGCTAAAGCAGATTTAGTCATTACAACCGCACTTATCCCGGGTCGTCCCGCTCCGATTTTAATTCCCACTGCTATGGTCGATGGCATGAAACCTGGATCTGTCATTATGGATTTGGCTGCAGAAAATGGCGGAAATTGTGAAAAAACTGAACCAGGTAAGATTATTGATTACAATGCCGTTATCATTGATGGCACGACTAATTTCCCTGGAACCATGCCCCATCATGCAAGCCAACTTTATGCAAAGAATATCGTCGCTTTTATGACTTATATGATTAAAGATGGAGAAATAAATTTAGACTTGGAAGATGAAATCATTTCAGGATCCATGTTTACACATGAAGGCACTATAACGCATGAACCGACTCAACAAAAACTAAACGCATAAGGACCCATTATGGATATTAATATTTTAACTGTTTTTATTTTGGCGATTATTGTCGGAAATGAAATTATTTCGAAAGTCCCGCCCACTTTACATACGCCACTAATGTCTGGCTCAAATGCCATTTCAGGAATTGCCATTGTTGGTGCAATTATTGCAACAAAAATCGACGGTTCCATTGGAACCTGGTTTGGCTTGATTGCCGTTGTTTTTGCAACGGTGAATGTGGTCGGTGGTTTCATGGTAACAGATCGCATGCTCAAAATGTTTAAAAGGAAATAGGCGACAACATGGATTATTCAAAAATATTTTACGTCGTATCGGCGGTTCTTTTTATTCTCGGTCTCAAAAAACTGAGCCACCCAAAAACAGCACGAAACGGAAACATGATTTCTTCCGTTGGAATGCTCATTGCTATCGTTGCAACACTGCTCTCTTACAACAGTCTTGATTTCACTTTAATTCTCATTGGAATGCTTATTGGTGGATTAATTGGTGGTATTTTTGCGGTGAAAGTAGAAATGACCCAAATGCCTCAAATGGTTGCCATTTTCAATGGATTTGGTGGCGCCGCTTCCGCTTTGGTGGCTGGTGCAGATTTTATTACCAATATGGATAAACTAAAAACGGGTGAAATGATTAACGGGCTGGACCCCACTTTTTATCTTGTGGTTGTTATTTTGTCTATTTTTGTGGGAACCCTCACATTCACTGGAAGTTTTATTGCGTTTGGTAAGTTGCAAGGATTCATATCAGGACAACCGATTATTTTCCCTGGCCAGCAAATTTTGAATGCACTTTTTGCCATAAGCCTCATTTCAATTACTGTTTACCTTTCAATGGGTGGAAATGATTTAGTGAACTTTTTTTATGCCATTGTATTCTTATCCGCTTTAATGGGAATCACATTAACGATACCCATTGGTGGCGCAGATATGCCTGTGGTCATTTCATTATTGAATTCTTATTCAGGAGTAGCTGCGGCCGCGACTGGATTTGTGCTTATGAATAATGGATTGATTATTTCGGGTTCTTTAGTGGGTGCTTCAGGACTTATTTTAACCAATATTATGTGTAAAGGTATGAATCGTTCTTTAGCCAATGTTATTTTTGGTGCCGTTGGATTGGTTCAAGAAGGAGCTTCTGATGGTGGAGCTCAAAAGCAAATGAATATTAAAAGTTATTCCACCGAAGAAGCAGCCATGATATTAGATGCTGCTGAAAAAATTATTGTGGTCCCAGGGTATGGATTAGCCGTTGCGCAAGCTCAACATGCTGTTCGCGAAGTAGCAGATTTACTTGAATCTCAAGGGAAAAAAGTATTGTATGCTATCCATCCTGTTGCTGGGAGAATGCCAGGACATATGAACGTATTGTTAGCTGAAGCCAATATTTCTTATGATCAATTAAAAGATTTGGATGAAATCAATCCCGAATTTGAAGATTGCGATGTAGCGATTGTGCTTGGCGCCAACGATGTGGTGAATCCTGCTGCACGTCATGATAAATCAAGTCCTATTTATGGAATGCCTATCTTAAATGTGGATAAATCACGAACGGTTCTTATCAACAAAAGAACCATGAACCCGGGATTTGCTGGTATTCAAAATGAATTATTCGGATTCGATAACTCAATCATGGTATTTGGAGATGCAAAAGATATGCTCCAACAACTCTTGAAAGATTTAAAAGAATTATAAACCTTCTTTAGCTTTGTTGAAAAAACCCTCGGTATTTTATCGGGGATTTTTTTTAGGCTAAACTAGTCATAATTCTGTTTTATTTTATCTGAGTATTTTTCGCATAATAACGTAGGAGTTTTCTTATGATTCGCTATTTGGTCATTATTATTATTCTTTCAACTGGACTTACTCAAACCCTTTCAGAAAAGAGACCTGTTTCTACTTACTCGATTGTAGCCAGAGATCCCGATACGGGAGAATTGGGTGTAGCCGTTCAATCCCATTGGTTTTCTGTTGGTCCCTTGGTGGCCTGGGCAGAAGCAGGTGTTGGCGCGGTTGCAACACAATCTTTTATTGATCCCAATTATGGTCCATTAGGATTAGAACTCATGAAAGCAGGTCGCACAGCCCAAGAAGCAATGGATGCACTTGTAAGCACGGATACAGGGAAAGATGTTCGTCAGGTGGGTATGATTGATGCCAGTGGAAATACAGCTGTATTCACAGGAAATAGCACCATCCCTTTTGCAGGGCATAAAATGGGTAAAAATTATTCCGTCCAAGCCAATCTAATGGAAAACCCCACCGTTTGGGATGCGATGGCAATAGCATTTGAATCTAGTGATGGAGATTTAGCTGAAAAACTGCTTTCTGCTTTGGAAGCAGCAGAAAATGAAGGGGGCGATATTCGTGGAAGACAATCTGCAGCCATACTTGTTGTTTCCGGAGACGCTACCGGATTCCCATGGGTGGATCGTATCTTTGATTTGAGAATTGCAGATCACCCAAATCCTGTTCAAGAATTGCGACGATTGGTTCAATTAAAACGCGCCTATTTAAAGTTGAATGAAGGTGACGATTGGGTGACCAAACATCAAATGGAAAAAGCAGTCAAATCTTATGAAGAAGCCACCAGTTTAGTCACAGATGAACAAACCAATGGTGAAGCCCCTTTTTGGGTTGGCGTAACACTTGTAGAAGCGAATCAAATTGAAGAATCTTACCCCTACTTTCGTAGAGCATATCGTCAAGATAAATCATGGGCAGAATTAATAAACCGTCTTCCCGCCGCAGGGTTACTTCCTGATGACAAAAAACTTCTGAAAAAAATAATAAGAGCCATGAAGAAGTAACAGATTGTCGCCCTTTTAGCAGGAAATAAATATAACATAAATTAATTAAGATTTTACTATCTTTATTTCTTGTATCGCCCAATTTCACTCAGTAATTTCATCTGTCGAATTAAGCTAATCTAGATTTGACACACTAGGTTTTGAAAAATAATTAAATGAATTACGATCAATATTCTTCTAAAAACAGTGACGCAGAAATCTCGTCTCTTCCATTATATACGATTGGCATCGCATCCAAATTAGCTGGGACTTCTGTCCATACTTTACGCATGTATGAAAATAAAGGATTAATACTCCCCCACAAGACAAAGACGAAGCGACGCGTATATTCCAAAACCGACATTGAACGGATTCTTTGTATTCGAAGACATATTGTGGAAGATGGGTTAAATATCGCTGGCATTAAAACGATACTCGCTATGGTTCCCTGTTGGGAATTCAAGCCTTGTTCTAAAGCATCAAGAGAATCTTGTGATGCATACACATCCACATCAGAGCCCTGTTGGGCTGCAAGCCAAAAAGGAAAAGAATGTCAAAATATTGATTGTAGAACTTGCGATGTTTATCTCCTTGCCAATAAATGCAGTGATATTAAAGCACTCTATAAAGAATTAATGAATAAAAAGGATTAGCCATGCCTAAAACACTTAATCGACGTGATTTTATTAGAATTTCTAGCCTTGGCCTTGGAGGCTTAGCTGCAGCAAATCCTATTTTTGACTGGCTCAGTGGGTCTGTCATGGCAAATGAGAGTTTGCAAGAAACAATCAAACGAATTCCAACCTATTGTGAAGTTTGTTTTTGGAAATGCGCTGGCTGGGCTCATTTAAATGAAAAAGGCGATATTTGGAAATTAACAGGAAACGATAATGATCCACATTGTAATGGAAGATTTTGCCCACGTGGAACCGGTGGCGTTGGCATGTATTATGATGATGACCGACTCAAAACACCTCTCATCAGAACTGAAGTCAACGGAAAACAAACTTATCGAGAAGCATCATGGAATGAAGCATTTGATTATATCGCCAAAAAAATGAAAAAGATCGCCGACGAACATGGGCCAGAATGTATAGCTTTATTTAGCCATGGGAGTGGGGGGAAACATTTTGGACGTATGATCAAAGCTTTTGGTTCACCCAATATTACAGCGCCATCCTATGCTCAATGTCGCGGTCCGCGAGAAGTAGGTTTCTTTGCTACATTTGGAGAAGGCATTGGTTCGCCGGAACGGGTCGATATTCGTGATACAGATTGTCTCGTTCTTATTGGATCTCACATTGGTGAAAATATGCATAATGGTCAAGTTCAAGAAATGTCTGATGCCATTGATAAAGGAGCAACAATCATTACAGTAGATCCGCGATTTTCTACCGCTGCTAGTAAATCCAAACATTGGCTTCCTATAAAACCATCTACCGATATGGCTTTGTTGCTTTCTTGGATTCATGTAATTATTAATAAAGAATGGTATGATAAGAAATATGTAGATAAATATACATTTGGCTTTGATGAGCTAAAGGAACACGTTAAGTCTTTTACTCCCGAATGGGCTTATGGAATTACTACCATTAAACCCAATGTGATTCGTAAGACAGCTAAGGAGATGGCTAATGCTGCTCCATCGGTTATAATACATCCCGGTCGTCATGTTACCTGGTATGGAGATGATACGCAACGCCTTAGAGCTGTTGCTATATTAAATGCGTTATTGGGTTCATGGGGACGACGTGGCGGTTTCTATAATCCTGAAAAGAAAAAAATTGCCAAACTGGATTTGCCCAAATTCCCTAAGCCAAAGAAAACATGGAGAGATGCATTTCCAGGTCAATTTAAATTAGCAGGATTGGCGCTCGCATCTGGCATCTGTGATGCGACCATTCCCACGGTAAAACGCGACTGTTCTTTTAAAGGATGGATTGTAAATGGAACCAATTTGATATCCACTCTACCCAACCAAGCCAATACTATTGAAGCCATACAAAATTTAGATTTGATGGTTGTTATCGATACAATGCCTATGGAAATTACAGGATATGCTGATGTGGTCTTGCCTGAATGCACTTACTTAGAACGGTATGATAATCTAAGGGTTAGTGGTCATCGAGAACCAACCATTGCCCTACGAGCCCCTGCTGCAGAACCAAAATACGATTCAAAACCAGCTTGGTGGATGGCAAAGGAACTTTCTAATCGACTCGGTCTTCAAGATTATTTCCCATTTGAAACCGAAGAAGAAGAATTAGATTGGCAATTGAAAAAAGTAGGCTTATCACTCGAAGAAATGAAAAAGATAGGTTTGAAGAAATTTGATCGTCAATACGATGACTTATATCCATTGGAAGGTTTACCTGACTATGAATTCAATACCAATACAGGTAAAATTGAGTTGTATTCTACTTCTATGGAAGACGAGGGGTACGATCCTCTTCCAAATTATACCGCTCATGAAGAACCGCCCACTGATTTTTATAGACTCATTTATGGTCGCGCACCTATGCATACATTTAGTCGCACAGCCAATAATCCAAATCTAACAGACTTGATGGATGAAAACAAAGTATGGGTTAACCCAAAAGTTGCCAAAGAATGGGGATTGAAGAACAACCAAGAAGTTTGGTTAGAAAACCAAGATGGTGTTGTGACTTCCTTTCCAATAAAAGTACGTGTGACGGAACGAATTCGATGGGATTCGGTGTATATGATTCATGGATTTGGACATACGGACAAACGACTATCTCGTGCCTATGGAAGAGGTGCAAGTGATGCCGAACTTATTACTAAATCTAATATTGATCCTGTGATGGGTGGAACGGGGATGCGAGTTAATTTCGTGACATTCTTAACTGAAGCACCTACGAAAGGAGCTGCATAATGCGATACGCAATGGCCATTGATACAAAAAAGTGTGTCGGATGTAGTGACTGTGTTGTTGCATGTCAAGTTGAAAATAATGTTCCAATCGGGCATTGTCGTGATTGGGTTATAGAAGCTACATCTGGGACTTATCCAGATTTATCTATGGAATTTAGGACAGAACGTTGCAATCATTGCACTGATGCGCCGTGTGTCCGTTGCTGCCCCACGGAAGCGAGTCATATTGTTGATGGTGGAATTGTGCTTGTAGATGCAAACGAATGTATCGGGTGTAAAGCGTGCATCGAAAGCTGTCCTTACGACGCAAGATACATTCACCCTGAAGGCCATGTCGATAAATGTACGTTCTGTATTCACCGCGTTGAAAAAGGTGAAAATCCAGCCTGTGTAAGTGTCTGCCCAACAAAATGTATGTATTTTGGAGATACGGATGATCCAAACAGTGAGATTTCTCAACTCTTGAGAAAAAGAAAATGGAAAACACTTATTCCAGAAGCAGGAACTAAACCTAATATTTATTATTTGACCTGAGGTAAAAAATGATTGAAGAAATAATTGTAAGTGGCAGAATGAATCCTGAAATTGATCCCTATTTACATGTTTGGGGATGGGAGATTCCTTTTTACTTGTTCATAGGTGGCTTGGTTGCTGGAATACTTTTCTTTTCTGCACTTTATACCATACGTGGAAAAGAAAATGAATATCCATCTGCAGTGAAAATTGCACCTATGTTTACACCTATTTTGCTTGGATTAGGACTATCAGCCCTCCTTTTAGATCTGAGTCATAAATTATATTTTTGGCAATTATATACCAATATCCGATGGGAATCACCCATGAGTTGGGGAGCCTGGACACTTATGATTATTTATCCATTAACCATTGTTTGGAGCGCATTGTGGGTAAAAGATGTTTTTCCAAAATGGAATTGGAGATATCAATGGTTAGAAGAAACGATTGAAACTATCCGCCAATACAAAAGACAAATGGCTTGGATATTAATGGTGTTATCTATCATCCTTGGTATGTATACTGGAATTTTACTTTCTGCATTTAACGCACGCCCTTTTTGGAATACAGCTATTTTAGGTCCATTATTCTTAACATCAGGCTTATCGGCTGGAGCTGCACTTATCATGCTATTATCAAAAACAACAAAAGAAAAACATTTATTTGCGCGAATTGATCTTATGTTAATAGGGACAGAATTATTTTTGATCATTCATTTATTCATGGGCTTATTAGCAGGAACACAAGTTCATATAGAGGCGGCAAAACTATTTTTAGGCGGGGAGTTTACCAATAGCTTTTGGATATTTGTTGTATTTGGTGGATTGATTTTCCCGGCCACCTTAGAAATTTTAGAATTACGAAAAATTAAAATACCCCATTACATTTCTGCCATATTGGTCTTGTTTGGAAGTTTAGCATTACGCTTTATTGTAGTAGATGCTGGCCAAGCAAGCCGTTGGCTTTATTAAGGAGATTAAAATGAAAACAAAATACATGAATCCATATTTAGCAGGTGTTCTGCTAGGATTGGTTTTATTATCAGCGTTCTATTTTACGGGACGTGGATTAGGCGCCAGTGGAGCCGTAAAGAGTATGGTTGTGACTGCCGTTGAAACGGTAGCTCCAGAACATACTGCAGATTCAGGGTTTTATAGCAAATATGCAGGCGACGGGAAAAACCCTATGAAATCTTGGCTCGTATTTGAAGTCTTGGGTGTGCTAGTGGGCGGATTCCTTTCCGGTGCATTAGCAGGAAGATTAAAACTCAAAGTGGAACATCATCCAAATATTACATCAAAGAAGCGCCTCATTCTTGCGGGGATTGGTGGCATTCTCTTTGGCTACGGGAGTCAGTTAGGCCGTGGATGCACTAGCGGATCTGCTCTCACAGGAATGGCTGTATTATCTTTAGCTGGATTTGTAACGATGATGGCCATTTTTGGGACTGCTTTTGCGTTAGCATATTTTTTTAGAAGAAACTGGATTTAAAAATAATGTCACAGAGACACAAAGGCGCTAAGAAGCGGATTAGAATCATAGGTTTTTTTCTATTCGACAACTTGGTGTCTTCTGGGCTTGGTGGCTATAAAAAATAGGAGATTATTATGGGACCACTTATTCCTCAAGAAATCATTGCAGAAGGATGGAATTTTTTCATCGCTTTTGTTGTGGGGGTTGGATTTGGATTTGTTTTAGAACAGGCTGGATTTTCATCTAGTCGAAAGTTAGCTGGCGTTTTTTATGGCTATGATACGGTTGTATTAAAAGTATTTTTTACAGCAGCAGTCACAGGTATGCTAGGATTACTTTATTTTTCACTCTTTGATTGGATTGATCTCAATTTAGTTTGGGTGAATCCAACATTTCTATGGTCTGCCATTATTGGGGGTATCATTATGGGAGCTGGATTTATAATTGGCGGGTATTGCCCTGGAACAAGCGTGTGTGCTTTATCCATTGGTAAAATTGATGCCATGGTATTCTTTGGTGGGATTTTTATTGGCATTTTCCTTTTTGGAGAATTCTATGAAATCATTAAGCCCTTATATATGGCTGAATATTTAGGCAATATCAAACTTTCAGATGTTTTAGGTGTCTCGCAAGGCACATTAGCCTTTTTCGTCATTTTAGTAGCATTAGGCATGTTTTATGTGGCTGAGATCGCTGAAAAGAAATTTCCCCGAAAGGAGTATTAATCATGTTACCCTTAAAAAGATTAACAGCTATTTTATTTGGATTAGGATTGGTTATAGCATTTGTTCCTGAGAATACAACGAAGCAATACAAATTAACGGCTGGAGAGATGTTGACCGAAATTCAATTTGGAACTGAAATGGTATCATCAGATGAATTGGCGGATTGGCTTATTAATAAAGATCCGTCTATCCAGCTGATTGATATTCGCACACCCAAAGAATATGAACAATTCCATTTGGACAATGCAATCAACATCCCATTGAATCAAATTTTGGAAGATGAATGGGTGGATTATGTGGATCAAGGAATCAAAATGAATATCTTCTATTCCAATGGAACCACCCTATCCCACGAAGCTTGGATGATTACACGACAATTAGGATATGAGAATAATTACGTTTTGCAAGGTGGACTCAATTATTGGACCGAAACAATTTTAAATCCTTCTATCCCTTCCCCTTATAGCGCAGACGATGAAATCGCAAAATATGAATTCCGAAAAGGTGCGAGTCAGTATTTTGGTGGTGATGTCAAGTCTTCAACGAGTCAATCAAAATCCAAAGCTTCCAAACCTAAAATTAAACGAAAGAAAAAAAAGAAAGCACCCCAAGGTGGTTGCTAAATCTTTTTTTAAAGCATTCAATATTAAACCGGCATGGGTTAGTCGTAATAAAAACCCCTTTATTTTTCCCCTATTACAGGGGAAAAATAAAGATTGATAAATGGAATCCTTCAACCCTCTCCCCTGTCATAGGGGAGAATTAAAGATGGGTCATTTGAAATGGATGAAATTATGATTATCATACGCTTAGCTGATGCCGAAGTAATATGACGACATTTGTAAGTGATAATAAATTGGTGCATCCCCGAACCCTTCGGGAAAAGAAAACGGTAGATGCGATGATTCAGATTTTTTGCAATCATCATCACCCTGCAAGCAATGACTCTTTATGTGATTCTTGCCAATCGTTGGCAGATTATGCTGAAGAAAGACTGATCCACTGTCCCTTTGAATATGGTAAAACCACTTGCGTGAATTGCAAAGTCCATTGTTATAAAAACGACATGCGCCATGAAATAAAGAAAATCATGCGCTATGCTGGTCCTAGAATGTTATTTAAACATCCGATTTATACACTATTCCATTATTGGGATGGTCTCAGAAAAGAACCACTATTTTAAGATATAAATCAAAATTATAAATGATTTAGTAAAAAAAAGGGAAGCATATATGCTTCCCTTTTTTTTATAACAAGAATGAATGATTATTTCATCAAAATCATTTTTCTTTGATCTACAAATTGATGACCATTATTTGTCGTTGCAACCAACCGATAGAAATAAACACCACTGGAAATTCCGTTTGCATGGAGAGTTACTTTATATTCTCCCGCATTCATTTGTTCATTCACTAGCTTAGTCACTTCTTTTCCAAGCATATCATAAAGTGATAATTCAACATTTGAATTTTCCTTTATAATCATTGGAATAACAGTCACAGGATTGAATGGATTAGGATAATTTTGTTCTAAGCCAAATGATTCTGGGATTGTAGAAGATACAGGTTCGACAATAGCAAGAATTTGATCGATAGCCCACCACTGTCCTTCTGGACCAAAATAATGAAGCAACGTATCAGCTAAAGCAATATCCTGGGCTTCACTCCAATCTGAAAAAGAGGCATCTACTCCCGTTCCGAACAAAGGTGTTGATCCATTCTCAATGCCTCTGTGACAACTGGCTGCACACGCATTAGGCATGGCATATTCCAGCGTTTTTTGAGGAGACATAGGCTCAAACGTATGCGAATGAATATCATAATGCACTGCTGATTTAATCGTCTTCGGCATATGGCATTTAGAACATCTGCTTGCTCCATTTTCTGGATCATATGAATGATTCGTATGTCCCGAAACGACCTCAGCAATTTGACTTGCATTGGTCGTCGGATCTGCAATCATTTCTGGTGTTAATGTTGCAAAATCGCCATGACTCGCATGACAAGCTAAGCATAATGTGTTATTATCATTTTCTGTAGCAATTGCCAAATCATTACCATTAGCATCTTCTTGTACAATTTCTGTTCGAATTTGATGCTTTTCTGTATTGTGCACATCGTGACATTCATAGCAAGTTACCTGATGATAAATATAATTTGGTTTACTACTTTCATAAAGATCAAAATATTGCTGATGATGTGATTTCGAGCTTTTTGCTTCACCCTCATTTTGTCCGTCACCAAAATAGCCACCATGGTCTATATAATAATCTGCCCAAGAATCACCAACTTCCCAATCGTGCATGTTTTCATCATCATAAGGAAAATGGAATGTTTCATTTGGATAACTTGATCCTCTAGAATGGCAAAATCCACACATATCGTTGGCTTGTTGTGCTGTAAGATCAGCTGGATTAATAATATCTTCAGCTACTCCTGATGTTGCATGAGTTGAACCAGGACCGTGACATCTTTCACAACCAGTATTGATTAAATCTAATGTTCCATCACCATCAATATCATAGACACTACTTCCAATATCATTTACACCTGCATCTGGTGCATCAGCAATCCATTCGCCATCTAGTGTTTCTGTCATGACAGTATGATCAAAGTGACAACCTACACATTGCTTTTCAAAATTACGCTTTTGTGTATTTGCTGAAGCAACAATATTCGTTACGGTCACTGTAGAAGCATTAAAAAGTGGCGTATAATCTCCGTTTGCTGGATCTGCGTACCAAGCTTCTGGATGATAACCTACATATTCATGCGTAGCTTCATTGTATTGCACAGGTGATACATAATGACTTACAGACAGAGACCCATCTGCTAATGGCACTTTTACTATATATCGTTGTTTATACAAACCGCTTCCGCCGTAGGTAAGGAATACAGGTAAGGTTAAATCACCAATGGTAACAGTGTATTGATCTGAACTGCTATCATAACCTAAAATTGGCGCGTTTGCACCATAAGCAGAAAATGAAGATGTAATCGATGCATCAGACAAACTTAATCCATCCATAAAATCATCAGTTCCGTTTTCATTTGCATCTGCGATTATACCTGTCATATCTACCATCGTGTTTGCGCCAATTGGAGCGGAAAAACCGTTTGCATGCATCGTAGTTCTCCATCCTGTCATGTCACCTAATCCTACATTATTATGACACACAAGACACGCTTCATTTCCCACATAATCTTGCGCAAATACCATACTAAACATACAGCTCAGTATGATTATCATTCTTTTCATGAGATAACTCCTCTTTTTATTTAAGACGTCATTGTCTTGTAATGAAATTACAAACCAATTGCGCTTTATATAAGACTTATTTGTCCTATTAAATTACTTTTTCAAATACAGCTTATCTGTATTGGGTGCTCATTTTTTCTATTTTCTTTATATTTTGTCGCGACCCAGCTATGAAAAGATTAAATTATGCATTGATGATTCAACAATTTACAATCACGAGAATAATGCCCATTTTATTATGGGTTTTCATATTTGGAGATTTAAGAGGAACACAAATGGAACAAACTGAGTTTGCAACTTTAGGTGGCGGTTGTTTTTGGTGCGTTGAAGCTATATTTCAAAAACTCGATGGAGTTAAAAGTGTCAAGCCTGGTTACGCTGGAGGCCAGCAGAAAAACCCAAGCTACAAACAGGTATGTACGGGCGAAACGGGTCATGCAGAAGTCGCACGAATTGAATTTGATCCAAATCTAATAAGATTCGAGCAATTGCTAAATGTATTTTGGCAAGCTCATGATCCCTCGACGCTAAATCGCCAAGGTGCTGATGTCGGTTCCCAATATCGATCTATCATTCTCTATCACAATGAGAAACAAAAATTAATTGCAGAAAAATCGATAAAAGCAACGAACGCATCTGGCTATTTTGAAAATGCCATTGTTACAGAAGTTGAAAAATTAGTTATATTTTATGAAGCGGAAGATTATCATGACAATTATTATGAAAAAAATTCATCTCAAGGGTATTGCCAATTTGTGATTAAACCAAAATTAGATAAACTGACAAAAAAAGGAATTATCCCTTAATATCTTCGTAATCTTGCATGGTCTTTACTAAAGCCATCACGCCTTCTACTGGCATGGCATTATAAATAGATGCTCTAAATCCACCGACAGAACGATGACCTTTTAGCGTCATTAATCCACGTTTTTCGCAAAAGGATAAAAAATGGTTTTCATCTCTCCCCTGTTTAAAAACAAAGGGAACGTTCATCAGGGATTGATCTTCTTTTGTGATAGGACTGGTAAATAAACTGTTTCGTTCAATTTCTGCATACAAAAACCCTGCTTTACGAATGTTTATTTTTTCCATCTCTTTTACTCCACCCATCGCCCTCAAGAAATTCAAAGTACGGTTAACAACAAATAGTGAAAAAACTGGAGGCGTATTAAACAAAGATTGCTTTTCGATATGCACTTTATAATCTAAATAACTGGGAATATCTCGGTCAATTTTGCCTAAAATATCTTCACGCACGATTACCATCGTAATGCCAGCTGGCCCCATATTTTTCTGTGCGCCTGCATAAATAAGTCCAAATTGAGAAAGATCCAATGGGCGACTAAAAATATCTGATGACATGTCACCAATAAGATACCCATTCGGATTTAATACTTCAGGCATTTCTTTATATTGTGTGCCATATATTGTGTTATTACTTGTGATATGTAAATATTTAGATTGAGCATTTTGCTCCATTGTTTTTGGAATGTAATTATAATTTGACAATCGTGAAGAGCTCGAAATATTTACATGCCCAAATTTTTTCGATTCTTTGATTGCCTTATACGACCATAGCCCCGTATCTGCATAATCCGCAATATCATCATCCGAAAGGAGATTCATGGGAATCATGGCGAATTGTAAAGAGGCGCCACCCTGTAACCATAAAACATGGTATCCACTCGGAACATTGAGCAAGTTTTTTACTAAGTCTGTTGTTTCCTGGAATAATGATTCTACTGGCTTTGAACGATGACTCATTTCCATCAAACTTAAACCAGAAGATTGAAAATCTATGGCAGCTTTAGCAGAATCACTTAAAACGATTTCATTCAAAACGGCAGGTCCTGCACTGAATTGGTAAATTTTTCTTTTCATCATAGTGAAAACTTATTTCAAGACATCTAAATAAAAAAGCCCCGTCTCATGATAATCCACTAAGAGACGAGGCTTTGTACAAGGAAGTGACGTTATTTATATAAAAATTGTTTTATGGACGGCTCACTCTATAAGGAAACCACCATACACTTGTGTGTAAGTTCTCTTCTTCAACAAAGACGGAAGACATATCTAAAGCTTCAAAAAACCCTCGAAAGATTCGTCTATCGTGTCCAAAACCAGGTCCATGCACTCGCCAATAAGCCGAAAAAGTGTTATCATTTTCGACACCATCTGCCCACAAACCCGCATCGTTGAGAAAACGTCGTCCCTTCAAATGTCTAGAACGGCCATAATGAAACAGTCCCCACTCTCCACTTCCCATGGGAAATTCAGGTCCAAGGTTTGTTACGTCCATTTCTATCAAAACCGGATGACGGAAAGTAAATGAAGGCAAATCTTCTCGACTCAAAAAGATATCCCCAGCATCATCAGCATTAAAATTATATAAAAGTTCACCGTGAGACACTGAATCATTTTCTGTGGAAATTTCATATATTGAAATAGAGGAAATGGACACTTTATTTCCTGCCCCGCCCATGCCAATAGTCAAAGCATCAACGCGCCAAACCGTGCTGTCAGGATTATTTGGATTTTCACCTTGAACAAATCGAACTTTACGATTAAAGATAGATGTGAAAGGCTTTATCACAGAATCTGCAATTTCATGCGTGAGTGTATCTAGAGCAAAAATATGAAATTCACCATCCACGCTATGAGACACAAAACCAATCGCCGTATCGCCATCAATTTCAAATTCTACTTCACGACTATGATCTAATATCCGGCGACCAAATCGAATATGATATTCTCCACCTGGCCATAAAGTATCAATCACTATTCTCGCTAATCCTTCATCAAGTTCCACGCCTTCATTATAATCCCCTTCTGCCGGATCTTGATCATCCAAACCATCGATTCCCATGGCATCGTCGCCATCAAGAATCAAGAGCAATTCTGCTCGAATATCAGCATCATTTTGTCCTAAATCACCACATCCAATGGCGAAAACCATAAGTCCGATGAATATTATTTGTATTTTTTTCATTTTATTTTCCTTTCGTTTTTGATTACCTTTTTGTTTACCAGCGGTTTCGCTTATTACGATTTTGTTTCTTGCCATCACGATCATGACGTCCTTTCATTTGTTTACGAATATCTTTCACCATTTTATGCTTAAACATTGCCAATTTGGCCTGCTGTTCTGGTGAAAGCACTTTTCCCATATCCAAGACAAATTCTGCTTCTAAATCTGCTTGAGCTTTCTTGGAATTTCGAATCTGATTGACGGCCTTTTTGATATCTCCTTTGTCAAGGGTTTCATTTTTCTCAAGTTTTATTTTGATAGATTCACCCGAGGATTTCATCTCCACCCTGATTTTGTCCATAGCTTTGCGATGCTCACGAAAACGAGGAAAGAACTTTTCTCCTTGTTCGCTGGTCAGATTCAGTTCTTCTGTCAAGCGAAACATCATCATCATTTCTCGCTTTTCCTTACCGCGACCATCCTTTTTCCCATCCCAATCCATTCCTGCTTGGGCCATTGTCACTGAACTCATCAAAACAATCATATATATCATCCAGAATCTTTTCATAACTATAATTCCTTTCTATTTGTTGTGTAATTCATATCATCTAAAAATTTTATTGTATTCCAGAATTCATCTTCCTCTAACAATAAAATCGCTAATTCATTGTAATAATTTTCTGATATTTTCAATTCGATTTCATTCTGATTATTCCAAAAATCCATGTCAAAATAATCCGCTTCTTCTATTTCTGCCCAATTATTGTCATAACCCATAGTTGAATCCAATTGGATGAATGTTAACCCACCCAGTACCATCAGAAATAAAGCTGCCGATAAGCTATATATGAGCCTATTTTTTTTAAGCCTTTTATTTTTTCTATTTTGATGCAAATCAGCTAAAAATGATTTTGTATCAATTGTTTCTGGCGACAAACGAACCGTATTAATTAATTTTTGTTCAAAAGAATTACTCATGGATTATTTCCTTTAATTTGTTCAGTGCATGATGAAAATTAACTTTTGCTGATCCTTCAGAAATATGCATTATTTTTCCAATTTCTTGGTATGATAATTCCTCTGTGATGCGCATCATTACCACTGTTCTTTGTTTTTTAGGTAGTTGATAAATCCCATCCCACAATTCTTTTTTTCGCCATTGATCTTCAACGGTATCATCTGATCTTCCTGTTTCTGGAATATCATCCAAATGGAGGAAATTTCGCCATTTATTCCGTCGTAGCCAAGAGTTGATGGTGTTGAGCTGAGCGCGATATAAATAGGTGGTAAAGGCAGATTCAAATCGGAATTTTTTGAGATAGCGATATAATTTAATGAATAAATCTTGTGCCAAATCTTCTGCAGCCATTTTGTCTTGAGTGATTTTGACGAAGAAACCAAAGACCATTTGTAAATGTCGCTGGACAAGCTCATCAAAGGCTGAATCGTTCCCAGATTGAAATTCGTGAATAAGGTCATGGTCGTTTTTCATACATTCTGCTCATTTTGACTGAGATTCATCCTAAAGGTTAAAAACTTTTTTCATTTAATCTTTATCTTTTTTTTGATTACGCATGTCTATTGTTTTTCGCTCGCGTTACCCAACATAACATTTATATCCCCCAATATGGAGGTTTATCAATACAATGCTAACGCTACTCCTGTTATGACTCCACTAGAATTCTGTTATATCTGAAGAACAATTCATACTTATCTGAACCCCAACTAAATCTTCCCCACAATGGGGAAGATTTTATGGTAAGTTAGATAAAAACGGATTTTAACAATTGTTTGACACAAACTGTGTTTTTCTTTATACATTCTACTTTCTAACTTTCAGCTCTTCTCTCTTCTGCTTAATTTTTCTCATGGCATATCAACTCGGAAACTTTAAAGCCCATCCATTACAAGAAAAAGCGATTCGCCATCCCGCCTCTCCATTAATGATTTTAGCTGGAGCAGGCACGGGCAAAACTTCCACCCTCATTCATCGTATCCACTATCAAGTGAGTCAAGGATTCATGAAACCCGAGCATATTGTAATTCTTACTTTTACAGAAAAAGCCACAAATGAATTAAAAATTAAACTCAGTAAAATGGATGATATTGACAGTAAAAAGATGCGAATCTCTACATTTCATGCCTTTTGCAATAATATGGTCAGAGATTTTTCGGATTCACCTGATGCAGATAAATTGCTCATTCAAGAAAATGATACGGCGTTTCTTATTTTGCAACATTACGATAAACTCACTTTTTTAAAATCGTCCTACTTTAGAAGCAATCCTATAGAATCGATTAAAAACGCCTTTATTCCCTTCTTCGGTCGAATTCGAGATGAACTGCTTTCTCCAGCTGATTTAGACGAAAAAATGGACGAGCTCACTTTATCTTCCGATAAAATGCATGCTCTCTTCCCTGGCTTGAGTGACCGTGTTCCAGAAGAAGAATATTTATTTCAATTTCAAGATTTGATTCAAGTGTATAAAAGATATCAAGCGTGGAAAAATGAAAAGGGTTTCGTGGATTATGGCGATATGATTTTGGATTGCTATGAAATGCTCCGATCTTCTCCCAAAATATTAAATACAGTCCGTGACAAAATGCAGCATATCATCATTGATGAATATCAAGATAACAATTACGCATTGAATAAAATTGTAAATCTCATTGTTGAGAAAAATCCCAGCATTACGGTGGTGGGTGACGAGGATCAATGTATTTACAGTTTTCGTGGGGCAAACTATTTTAATATCACCGATTTTAGAAGTCGATATCAACATACTGATAATTATGGCGAAGTGGAATTAGAAATTAATTATCGATCCAGTCAGCCTATTTTAGATTTAGCCAACTATTCTATTGCCAATGATAGCAATCGGACAGAAAAAATATTAGAAGCATTCAATAATCAAAAGGGTCCCGTTCCCATTTGGCATGTGGGCAACAAATCCGAGTCAATGGAAGAAATTGTCCGTCAAATCCAAGATTATGTTTTCAAAAAAGCATTTGCCTTTGGAGATATCGCCGTTATTTGCCGGTCTGTCGCCAATATTCGTCTCGTAGCAAAAACTTTACAACATGCTTCTATTCCCACTGATGTCTTTGTGGAACGATTTTTCTCCATTCCAGAAATCAAAGATGTGATGGCTTGGGGATTACTCACCTTTGATAATCCACGAAATGGAACGGCTTTTACTCGATTAGTCAAACGAAATCATAGCCGTGAACTTGCCCGTAAATGCGCCCAACATCTCCCATTGAAAAATTTCGATCAGATTCTTCCTAAAATATCAGAATTGGTAAACATAGATTTATATACAAAAGATGAGATCCAAGTCATTGAAAAGATTTGCAATAATATTCAAGCGTTCCGTAAACGTTTAAAACAAAAAATCCGCCCAGTAGAACTGATTTGGGGTATCCTATACAAAACCCAAATCATGAAAAATACACGAAAATCATACCGTTATCGTGAGCGATTGATCTTAGCAAATATGGGCCATTTTATGTCTTTAGCAGATCAGTTTTCCCAACAGGATAAACATTATTCTGTGCAAGATTTTATGCAATATATGGAGATTTTATCATCCGATGGAAAATATCCAGCTATTCAGCCATCTATGCAAAAACATAGCGGTGCGATTAAAGTCATGACTATTCACAAAAGCAAAGGACTAGAATTTCCTATCGTTTTTGTGCCATTTCTCAGATCAGGAAGTTTTCCCAGCACGTTCAAAAAGGCGAGCCAAATCACAACCTTGCCCGAACCATGGTATCAATGGGAAAAGCCAAAGGGTTTTACGCCAAAAATAGAACATTTTAACGAAGAGCGGCGGATTTTTTATGTGGCACTGACCCGTGCTCAAACTCATCTTCATTTATTTGGTCCGTCTTCATACCGCTCACAATTATTAAAAGAAATCGATGAAAAATTAGATTCACTCACAAGGAGACAAGATATGCCCGATGCACAAGATGCTTCCAATCAATCCACAAGCTTGCCTGAAAAACTACTCGTGGAACTCAATCGTGAATTAGCTGCCGGCCAATGGGATTTAGCTCGAGAAATTGTTGATGGGCTCCAATCTATTGCGAAGACCGGATCCTTACCGAAATCACATGTTTTTGCTTCACTAAACGATGCGGATAGTGACACTGAGCTTCCCGCCACTTCTGGACTCCTGAATCTTTCTGCAAGCGCTATAGAAGAATATGCAAAATGTTCCTATAAATATCGCCTCGGAAAATTGGATGGATTTCCTGAGAAAAAAAGTTCAGCCCAAATGGAGTTTGGAAATATTATCCACAAAACCCTACAGTCATTTCATGAAATAGATGATATACGATTAGAAAAACTATTGGAATTATTTGAACAAAATTGGCGTTCGGATGCTTTTGAATATTTGATTCGAGAAGAAGAATTCAAAATTCAAGGACACAATATGATGAAAGACTATTTTAATTTCGTCCAATCCAATCCTCCAAACGTGGTCAAATGTGAAGCGAGTTTTGAGTTCATTATGGAAGACATTAATGTGCGATTAAAAGGAAAAATTGACCGAATTGATAAAGTGGATAATAAATTGTTTGTCTTAGATTACAAAACGGGGAAATTGTCTTCTAACGAAAAATCAAAAAAGAGCCTCCAATTGGCACTTTATATTGAGGCACTTAATCGTGGAGCAGTTAAAGATGTCAAAGGAGAAACGGGTGCTGCTCAATTACTATATCTGAAAGATTTGGACACACCTTTAGATCCTCATGAATTCAACGAAAAAGAGTTAGAAAAACATTTAGAGAAAGTCCGAAAAGCTGCGGATGGCATTCGCAATGGTATTTTTGAACCGAAACCAGGTCCATTCGTTTGTAAATATTGTGATTATCAGGATTTTCTATGTCCCGCTTGGGAAGAATAATTTCTATGGCTAAACAAGCATCTCCAATTTCCATTCAAAATAATTGTAATTTCATTATTTCAACAATATCATTTTCTTAACTGAATGAAAGTTCCCAGCCGATATTCGATATAAATACATCCCAGCACTCACAGGCTGGCCAAAGTTGTTTGTTGCATCCCACACTACAGATTTAAGTCCAGCGTTTTCTAAGTGATTAACCAATAATCTGACTTCACGACCCAGCACATCATATATCATAATCTGAACATGAACATTCTTTTGTAAATCATAATGAATGATTGTATTTGGATTAAATGGATTCGGAATATTGTCATATAAATGAAAAGTTTGAGGAAGATGATTAATAGCTTCGATAGACACGAAATCACATGCCTCAACACACGCATCCATGGAATAGAAAAATGCACTGGTATAATCCACGCTATCAACGGTCCAGTCGCAACCTGAGATGCTCATACAAGAATCATTCACCCACCCAATTCCTAAGACCATATCGCAATGTCCAAAATCAATGCCACTCAAATCGATACAATCTCGCGTTGAACCGCAGTCCACTAAGTCGCCATTCAGATAAAAATCCGCCCAACATCCATCGCAATAATTAGGAATACATTCTGCATTTGGGTAAGAATTACATTCATTTACTACACAAGGATCTACATAACAATATACAGGTGATGCACAGGAATCTGATATTTCGATTGAGTTCACATTAATCGCCACACATTCTACGCATTGAATTGTATCTCCTTCTATTTCAACAAATCTATCACGAAAATAGTCTAAGGATTCCATATCATCTAAATAGCTTATCCAGGATATGAATTCCCCATTTTCAGCCTCAAGAAAATAAACGGAACAACTATCCATACAAAAAGAAGTTTCAGAATAACGAAGATAACCTGTCTCTCCTAAAAGAGCCGTAGAGAAAAAAGTGATAAAAAAGATGATCTTGGCGAGCTTCATCACTTTAAGATTAATGCTTATTTAAGGATTTTCCAAATCTCTCATCATGGTGTTAAATGAAAATACCCTTTATGCAAAAAACTTTACACGCCCCTCCATTCTTAATTCCACTCAAGCACAGACAGGCGAATATCTATTGCCACCATAATAAATAAGGAACTTGTCATACCAGAAATTTCGTTTAAGTCTTCGTTGAATAAAGCCAAAGTTAATATTCGAAATTATCTGGTATCCACTTGTCCCGTTGATAAATCAAAGCATGGATTCCGCATCTCGTTCCTCGTGCGGAATGATAAGTCAAGTCTTGAAAAAGATTTTCAGTTTTTTGTACATTTTGTGGCGAATAATCCAGGTTAGGTCAAATTTCAACCATATTTTCTATTTTCAAATCTTTAATTTTAGACTCAAAGCTTGTATTTTTAATAAGTTCGTCAAAGGCATATTCAATGAAATTCAAATCAATTCTGCTAATCATCAGTCTATTTTCTTTATTAACTTGCTCCGTCAAAACGAATGAAAAGTCAACGATGAAACATAAACACACAAACAAACTTGCCCAATCTCAAAGTCCCTATTTATTGCAACATGCCCATAATCCTGTCAATTGGTTCCCCTGGGGAGAGGAAGCATTCACAAAAGCAAAGGCAGAAAATAAGCCTATCTTTTTATCCATTGGATATTCCACCTGCCATTGGTGTCATGTGATGGAGCACGAATCGTTTGAAGATTCCACCGTGGCCGTGCTTATGAACGAACATTTTATATCCATCAAAGTTGATCGAGAAGAAATGCCGGAAGTGGACCATCTTTATATGGCTGTATGCCAAGCAATGACTGGGCGCGGTGGATGGCCATTAACCATCGTCATGACACCGGAGAAAGAACCTTTTTTTGCAGGCACTTATTTTCCAAAAGATGGACGAGGCCAACGGCCTGGGATGTTACAATTACTTCCAAACCTTGCCCGAGCTTGGAAAGATCAACAGACAGAAATTCGTAATTCGATTCAACGCATTAGTCAATATATGCTTCAGATAAATGATTCTGAACCAGGGGCTCCCATAGCAGTTAGCATTTTGGACAAGACTTTCTCTCAGTTTCAGCAGAGATTTGATTCTGAATACGGTGGCTTTGGCCGTGCTCCCAAATTCCCATCTGCTCATAATCTAATTTATCTATTGCGTTATCATCAAATGAACCAAGATAAACAGGCCTTGACCATGGTTGAGACGACGCTTCAAAAAATGCGGCAAGGTGGCATTTATGATCATATTGGATATGGGTTTCATCGTTATTCAACTGATAAGCAATGGCTCCTCCCTCATTTTGAAAAAATGCTTTACGATCAGGCCATGATTTCTATGGCATACTTGGAAGCCTATCAAAGCACAAAAAAATCAAAATATGCTGAAACTGCCAAAGAAATTTTTGCGTATGCCTTGCGAGATATGACTTCACCAGAAGGTGGATTTTATTCTGCAGAAGATGCGGATAGTGATGGAGAAGAAGGAAAATATTATGTTTGGACACGGGATGAAATTCTCAATATTCTCGGTAAAAAAGATGGGGAATTGTTTTCGTCTATTTTTAATATTTCTGAACAGGGTAATTTTACTGACGAAGCATCTGGACATGCATCGAATAATAACATCCCGCACTTTTCTCAGGCAAAATATGAAATAGCAAAAACCTTAAACATAACACAATCAGAATTAGACAATTTCATCCAGAAAGCACGAGGAAAATTATTATCAATTCGCGTTAAGCGAATTCATCCTTTGAAAGATGATAAAGTTTTGACTGATTGGAATGGTTTAATGATTGCCAGTTTATCTTTGGGCGGACAAATTTTAGACGAACCGAAATATCTTCGAGCCGCTGAAAAAAGTGCTCACTTTGTATTGGATGAGTTGAAAGACAAAAATGGACGGCTCAAAAAACGCTGGCGACAAGGTGAAGCTGGGCTCCCTTCATTTTTGGATGATTATTCCTTTATGATTTGGGGGTTATTGAATTTATACGAGGCTACTTTTGATATTCTATGGCTTGATGAAGCAATCCAATTAGCTGAAATAATGGTATCCGATTTTTATGATTCAGAAAATGGTGGATTTTTCCTTGGGTCCAAAAATGCAGAAAAATTATTTGTCCGAACAAAAGATACATACGATGGCGCCATTCCTGCTGGGAATTCTGTTGCGTTGATGAATTGTCAACGACTGGGACGTTTTACTGGAGACGTAAAATGGTTAGATATTGTTGAAAAATCATATCGCGCTATTTCTACTCCATTGAGTAAATCGCCTATGGGAAATACGTATTTACTCACTTCCTTTTTATTCGAGGATCAATCTCCAAAAGAAATATTAATTGTGGGCGATGAATCAGCAAGAAATCAGATATTACAAGAATTCTCACAAATGTATCTTCCCAATAAAGTGATACTATTTAAAAATGCTTCGAACAAGGATGCTTTGAGTAAGATTGCACCTTGGACAAAAAACCAAGAAATGATTAATGGGGAAACGACTTATTATATTTGTGAAAACTTCGCCTGTCAACTCCCTACGAATGATTTTCCTACAGTGAAAAGACTCTTAAATAGTAAACCTTAAAACAATGGCCTAAAATCCTGCTCGTTCATGCCCAAATACAAATCCAGTCATTCTAATCGCAAAACCTGTATTTAAGATCTTTTGATAAATTAATTCGAGTGAAGAATCTTTTTTCTTTCATTAAAATAAAAGTGCCACGAATATCCTTATTCGTGGAAGATGCACGAAAAGAGTGTTCGCGACAAACGCACGAGAAAGGATTTTTGTGCTACATTTAAGACATTGCAAAAAATGAAAGCATGGATTTCGCATCTCGTGCGGAATGACAATTGTTTCTTGTTCTATCTCTGCCATCATTCAGATGACCAACGGGAGGAAGAATTCTCGTGTAACATAGATTTTGAAGCAATAAGAATCTTTTTAGAGATAAATTTTGATTTACTGAAATACAAACCTAAACTTCTGTTTATATTTCTTGAAGAATCAAAAACGTATGAATTTTCATTTAAAAAACTAAGAAAATAAAGACATCAATCATATTTCCCGTTAAATTCTGTGATTAATAAAATCAACAATTAGGAAAATTGCGATGAAAAAACTACCCTTACATTGGAAAATAATCATTGGGCTTACATTAGGACTTATTTACGGCGTTATTGGAGCCTCGGCTGGTTGGGGCGCATTTACCACAGACTGGATTGCACCTTTCGGCATTATTTTTATGCGTTTACTCAAACTCATTGCAGTGCCCCTGGTCTTAGCTTCACTGATCACAGGTGTTGCTTCTTTATCTGATTTAAAAAAATTATCACGAATTGGCGGAAAAACCATCTCTATTTATATTGCAACAACAGCGATTTCTGTTAGCATTGGACTTGTGATTGTAAACGGATTGAACCCCGGCGATAAAGTTCCAGAGCAAATGAAAATCAAATTACAACAAACGTATGAGCAAGATGCCACTTCTCGTACAGGATCTGCGCAAGCGGTTAAAGACCGTGGCCCACTTCAAGCGATTGTGGATATGGTACCTAGTAACTTTTTTGATTCAGCATCCAGCAACCGGAATATGTTACAAGTTGTATTCGTAGCCATCTTTTTAGGGATTGGACTTATTCAAGTCCCAAAGGAAAAAGCAAAACCAGTTTTAGATTTTTTTGAAGGCTTCAATGATATTATCATCAAATTGGTGGATATTATCATGCTGATGGCGCCGTATGGTGTGTTTGCCCTTATTGCCCAAACCATTAACAAAGTAGCAGGAGATGATTTAAGTCAAGTCATGGAATTATTGGGTGCTTTGGGTTATTATATGCTTGCTGTCATTTTAGGACTCATTCTCCATATGCTTGGAACATATACAGCTGTATTGAAACTATTTTCAAAAATGCCTCTAAAAACATTCTATAAAGGTATTGCACCAGCACAATTATTAGCATTTTCAACAAGCTCCAGTGGAGCAACACTGCCCGTAACCATGGAATGTTGTGAAGAAAATCTGGGCGTATCTGAAGAAGTCTCTTCGTTTGTTCTGCCTTTAGGTGCCACCATTAATATGGATGGAACTGCACTTTATCAAGCAGTTGCGGCTGTTTTTATTGCACAAACTTTAGGAATGGAGTTGAATCTTGGTGCTCAATTGACCATTATTTTGACCGCTGTTTTAGCCTCTATTGGAACCGCTGCTGTTCCTGGAGCGGGGATTATTATGTTGGTCATAATATTAGAAGCGGTTGGTGTGCCTAGCGCTGGAATCGCCCTCATCTTGGGAGTGGATAGAATTTTGGATATGATAAGAACAACGGTGAATGTAACCGGTGATGCCTCTGTGGCCATTGCGGTGGCTTCTACCGAGAATCAACTCGTGATTCCTAAACAATCTTAATTCAATAGGAAAAGAAGAATACCAATGTCTAAATTCAAGGTGATTATTAAAAGTATTCGGGCAATGTTTAGCTATTCAGGATCTACCCTTAAAAATAGGAGGCTGTACTTTGTGGACAAAAAACAGGCCTTTCAGCCCTAAGGCTGATCAAGGAAGTTTGCTGTTTGCAGGAGGCCACCACTGTCAATCTGATTGCGGTCCTGAAAGTTTCATTGCCCGTTTTTTTTAATACGCCTTAGATCATAATAAATTTTATGGAAAAAAACTCAAAAAATAATAAAAGAATTCCTAGCGGATTTTCTGCCGACGATACAGAAAAACGCATAGAATGGCTAAAGGAAAAAACAGGGATTCATCTTGATGAAACACCCATAAATGAGCCTGAAGATTTAAAAGGAATTATCGAAAACCACGTTGGATTTATGCCGATTCCCATGGGCATTGCAGGTCCACTTCTCATCGATGGAGAATATGCTAAAGGTGAATTTACCGTCCCGATTTGTACATTAGAAGGAACGCTAGCCATTTCTATGAGTCGTGGCATGTTTGCTTCAACCCTTTCTGGCGGCATCTCAACTCAGTATATAAAACAAGAATTATCTCGCGCTCCCGTCTTTATATTTAACTCTTTGAAAGAATCATCTGAATTCATGAAATGGATTGACACCCATTTTGAAGAAATTAAAAAAGTAGCAGAGTCTTCCACCAATTATGGCAAACTGCTCCGTATAGATCAATATCCTATTCAAAATTATGTGGTGATTGATATGGTCTTAGATACAGGGAATGCTGCCGGGCAAAATATGGTAACATTGGCCGCAAAATTGGCCTGTGATTATATTCAAAATAATACGGGATATAAATATATTCTTGAATCTGGCTTTAACAGTGATAAAAAAGCTTCCTCCAAAACCATGATTATGGGACGGGGACATAGCGTTATTTCCGAAACCACATTAAAGCATTCTGTATTAAAACGAATTCTCGGCATACACTTGGATGAAGTTGATATTTTTCAACAAGTCGCTCCAACCGTAACGAATATGGCTGGCACGACTGGGTGTCATCTTCATATTTCAAATGCATTAACAGCCATTTATCTTGCCACGGGACAAGATACAGCTTGTGTTGCGGAAAACTCCATTGGACATTTTCAAACTGAGCCTTCAGAGGATGGACTAAAATGTCGGCTGACACTCCCCTCTATTACCGTCGGAACAGTTGGTGGAGGAACACGATTACTCCCACAACAAAAAAATCTTGAATTATTGGGCTGCCACGAAGGCGAATATTCTTCCCGAAAATTAGCGGAGATTATTTGTGCATCCAGTTTATGCCTTGAAATTTCATTAATGTCTGCCATTGCATCAGGAACATTTACTCAAGCACATATGAAATACGGGCGAAAATAAATGGTAGCTTATTCTGTCCTCGAAGATGATAAGTTTTCGTATTTACTGACAAAGCAATCTTTATTTTCCCGGATTTTAAAAAAGATATTCGAACTATTTTGTAAAACTGTTTTTACCCTTTACACCCCTGTTAAAGTTATTGGGCAAGATAAAATCCCAAAAACATCTTACATCATGATTTGCAATCATAATAGTCACATGGATGTTGCTCTCCTCATGACGGCATCAGGTAAAGGATTTAACCATTTTGGAATGCTCGCAGCTCGTGATTATTGGTTCGACAATAAAATAAAACGCTTCCTGACAAACATTGGAATGAATTTAATTCCCATTGATCGTAGAATTAGGGGGAATCATTCTTTTTCTCTCAATGACACCATTGCTTTATGTCGTGGATTTATGGCTTTAGATAATCGAAGTATTATTATGTTCCCAGAAGGAACGCGTGGAAATCCAGGAGAAATAAAGCGATTTAAAAAAGGGGCGGCGGCCTTTTCGATTAAGTTAGATGTACCCATCGTTCCTTTATATGTCCACGGATCACATAAAGCTTGGCCACGTGGTAAATTCTTTATGCGTCCCACTTTTATTAAGCTCGAAGTTGGCGACCCCCTCTATCCCAAAGATTTCATAGAAGAACATTTGGGAACGGAATATGATTCTGGTTTAGATCCGCAACCTGTCATCCAGTTTACAAAAGATTTAGAAAATATGATAAAAAATATGGGAGAAAAATACCATGTCTGAAAAAAAGTTTTTTGCAAATGACCACATTACTTTTGGACACAAATGGGGTTATAAAGACTCTGGCTTTGTTTTGAATGAAGATCGTTCCGTAACCATGTTTGGCAATCGCTATGAACTCTGCGGAACACCTATGCCCAATCTCATTCCCTATGTGGAAGAAGTCTTAGGCTTTAAAGTTGATCCCAATGATGTATTACCCGAAGTTCAGGATAAACCCATCTCTGAACCGAATATAAATGAGTCTTTTCTGCAAGCTGTAAAATCGAGTTTCGAATCCGATCGCTTTTCTATTGCCAATGATGACCGTTTGATTCATAGTCACGGGCAAACCACTTCAGAAGAAGTCTATAAGGTCTTATACGATAAAATTGATAAAAGTGTGGATATGGTTTTTTATCCTGAATCAGAAGATGAAGTGCAAAGCGTTATCACGTTAGCATCAGAGCATAATATTTGTATTGTGCCTTTTGGTGGAGGAACTTCCGTGAGTTCTGCTTTGAAATTACCTGAATCGGAAACGCGAATGATTGTGGCTGTGGATATGCGTCGCATGGATAAAATCGAATGGGTCAGCCAAGAGAATCGTCGCGCATCCGTGCAAGCAGGCATCACAGGAACCCAATTAGAAGATGAATTAGCAAAACAAGGCTATATGGTAGGACACGAGCCTGATAGTGTGGAATTATCGACATTGGGTGGATGGATTGCCACGCACGCCAGTGGGATGAAAAAAAATCGATACGGCAATATTGAAGATATCGTGGAAGACTTTACATTGCTCACCCCTTCAGGCGTTATTGAACAAAAATCACCTATTGTACGTGCTTCCATTGGAATGCGCCCTGAACTTTTGATGTATGGCAATGAAGGGAATTTAGGCATCATCACAAAAGCAACCGTTAAAATCCGTAAACTTCCTGAACTCAAAAAATATGGATCTGCTGTTTTTCCTAATTGGGAATGTGGAGTGAATTTTTTACATGACTTATCCCAAACAAATTATATTCCAGCTAGCGCAAGATTGGTTGATAATATTCAATTTCGCTTTGGGCAAGCCCTTAAACCCAAAACGACAGGGCTTTCACAAATAATTGATGATATTAAGAAATTCTTTGTATTAAATATCATTGGATTTGATCCACATCAAATGTGTGCCGCCACTTTTGTGATGGAAGGCGATGCAAGTGAAGTTGCTTATCAAGAAAAAAATGTCAATGCGCTTGCGAAGAAACATTCTGGATTAGCAGGCGGTTCAGAAAATGGAAAACGTGGATATATGCTTACCTATGCGATTGCATATGTAAGAGATTTTTTAACAGATTATCACGTCATTGGAGAAACCATGGAAACATCTGTGGCTTGGTCTGACATTGAAAAAGTATGTCAAGCTGCGACAAAAACATTATTCGATTTACATAAAAAACATAATATTCCCGGCGTGCCCTATATGTCCTATCGAATTCCACAAATTTATCACACTGGCGTGGCCATTTATTTTATGTTTGGCATGTATATTAAAGGTATCGATAATGCAGAAGAATTATTCGGAAACATTGAACATCAGATTCGTCAATCGATTATGGATAATGGCGGTTCTATTTCTCATCATCATGGTGTAGGAAAACTACGAAAAGATTTCATCAAATATACCCTATCAGACTCGTCCATTAATGTCATCAAAGATATGAAAACATCTTTGGACCCAAAAAATATTTTTGGAATTAAGAACAATGTATTCGCTGATTAATGTATAGAGAATTCGATTAAACTCAAAAATAAAACCATCATTATTACGGGTGCCTCTTCTGGTATTGGTGCAGAATTAGCTAAACAGTGCGGACGTCTTGGTGCAAAGCTTGTAATCGCTGCTCGGTCTGAATCTAAGCTTTTTGAAGTTCGAGATGAAATACTTGCAAAAAGTGGGCAATGTATTGCCATAAGAACAGATGTAACCTCAGTCGAAGATTGTGAAAGCCTGACCCAATTGGCCATTCAAACTTTTGGACAAATTGATATTTTAGTCCTAAATGCTGGTGTAAGTATGTGGACAAATTTTACTGAAATTGAGGATTTACACGTAATTAAAAAATTGATGAATGTGAACTATCACGGTGCGGTAAATGGGATTCAAACCGCCCTCCCTTCGCTTCAAAAAACAAAAGGCCTTATCGTTTCTATCTCAACCCTTCAAGCCATGATAGGATTTCCAAAACATTCTGGCTATTCAGCTTCTAAGCACGCGCTAAAGGGATTTATCGATTCACTTGAGCTTGAGATGAATGCTTCCATTCGATTTTTGGATGTGTTTCTTGGATGGATTCGGGGAACAAACCTTAGAGAAAATGCCTTTGCCTCGGATGGAAACCCGTTAGGTGAACAAAAGAAAAAACATAATAAAGAATCTATCAGCGTAGAAGATTGTGTAACGGGAATCATAAAAGCAATTCAAAGTGATAAGAGACAAACCTTTTTACCTTGGAAACTAGGTCTTATCCCCTTTTTACAATTATTTTTTCCCCGTTATTTGAATCGAAAATTGTCTAAAGCGGTTCGAGAACAAAAATGACAAAAAAGGGACAGTATTAACTGTCCCTTTTTTGTTTAATAGAGTCTTTTATTTCCATGGTTCTTGCATCCGCATAAACAATTCACTCCATATTCCTTTGGAGTGAATTGTCTGTGCCAATTCTACGCTGAAGTATGAAGCGTCATCAATACTTCCTTTTTACATCTAATCTTTTGAATCTCGTTCCTCAATTCATGCATCGACATAGGCGATGCACTCCATATTCCTTTATCGATAGAAAATACTAATTCTTTTTCAATAATTGCTCAATACGGTTTTGGTGTCCTCTGATGCGTAAATTAACACCTGTTTCAGTCCATTCTCGCTCTAAGACTTCTACGCCTTCTTGAGCCATTGCCATTTTTTTCCCCTCTTCAAAAGAAAAGCTTAAATCAATGGTTTGATATTCCGTTTCCATGATACTCACAATTCGTTTTTGGAGTTCAGATAATCGCAAATGATTTTTCGCTGAAATCATCACCGAATCTGGGAAGCGTCTTTGTAATTTAAAAATTAAATTTTCATCCTGAATCGCATCCACTTTATTTAAAACAATTAAGGTTTTGATTTCGTCTGCATGCAAATCTTTTAAAACACTTTCAATGGTTTTACTATGTTCGATGATTTGTGGTGAGGACATATCTAAGACGATTAATAACAGATTTGCTTCTATCACTTCTTTCAGCGTGCTACGAAAAGATGCGACCAAATGATGGGGCAATTTCCTGATAAATCCCACAGTGTCACTGAGTAACAATTGATGAGAAGCATTGATATCCAAATGGCGAATTGTTGTATCTAAAGTGGCAAATAATTCATTTTGAACATATACTTTCGCACCCGTGAGGGCATTAAATAAAGTAGATTTTCCGGCATTTGTGTATCCCACTAATGCACATCGAAATTCATCCGCTCTTTTTTTACCTTGCGTTTGTCGTTCCTTTTCAATCTTCTTTAAATCTTTTTTTAAACGGGAAATCTGTTCTCTGATAAGTCGCCTGTCAATTTCAATTTGAGTTTCGCCCATACCTGCACGTGCTCCAATACCGCCCATTTGTCGCTCAAGATGAGTCCATTGCCGCGTTAATCTTGGCAATAAATATTCAAAATAGGCCAAATCAACTTGGGTCTTCGCTTCCTTGCTTTGAGCATGTTTTTGGAAAATATCTAAAATCAGGGCAGAACGATCAATGACTTTTATATCTTTGGCCAGTTTATGATAATTTTTAATCTGCGCCGGAGATAATTCATCATCAAATATGAGTAAACTCACATCTAATTCTTCCGCTTGAGACAAAAGCATTTCTGCTTTCCCTTTCCCAATATAAAAAGCAGGATTAATCTTGGATATTTTCTGTGTCACACGTCCCACCACCTCTGCACCTGCCGTATCGGCAAGCAGTGCTAATTCGTCCAAATGATCATTTAATTCACTTTCATCCATTCTTTGGCTTAAGGCAGCAATTAATAGCGCTTTTTCCTTTTCAACTGTGTCAATGCCTCGACTCATTTTTTTGTTCCTTTGGGTCCACCAACTTTAATTTTTTTTAATACTTCTCCGCTCCCACGACTCAATAAAGTTTCTCCTAAAAATGCAATCATAACAATAAGTAAAAATGTTTTCCATAAGGACTTACCATGTCTCGCTTCATTAAAGACTTGTTTGAAAGCATGAGAATTTTCCAACCACTTTGCATTATCGTCAGGGAAAAAAGATAATAATTGTGCTTGCTTGGGTGGATTGCTTGGAATTTCGTCTGGATGCAAAAGTGTGGCAAAGGAAGTGAAAAGTTGTCCGTCAGAATAAACAGTATAAGATCCCAATTCACTTGTATTCTGAATACGTAATCCTTTCTTTTGATAGTCGGGAATTAATTTTTCCTTGGATCCATTTGGCGTGAACAATTCCCACGTATTTCGTAATAATTTATGATTTAATGCAATCCATTTTGGTTCATTAACCCATACTGAATTTGAGTTCATTTCATCTGTGCCAGAAAGCAGTAATAATTTATGTAAAATCGGAATAAAGGAGCCACGCATTGCAAAATCATTCCATCGTAAATCGATTAATGAAGAAAAGTAAAATAGCTGTCCACTTTCCAAACTGCGCTCCAGCAAGAATGGCTCATCGTGATTAAGTGTAATCAGGATTTGATCATTGCTTTGGGTTGATATTTTGTCATACTTAAAAACTTCTGGCATTTCTCTATCTAGACGTCGCACATTCAAATCTTGAAATAAATTAAAGAATTCCGAACTGGGTTGTGTTTGAAAATAACCACTATTCAATTCAACAACACTTTTGCTTGCAGGGATTCCCAATTCCGCTAACGCTTCATCTTGATTTTTTTGGCCTCCCGCAAACCAAATGACGCCCCCACCCTTTTCCAAAAATGTTTGTAATTCTTTGATGCTTTTTTCAGATAAGACACCGGGATTATGAAAAATAGCCACATCTGCATCTCCTAAAAACAAACGCTTTAATTCAGGTTGGATCCGTGTATCTATGCTAAGAAAGGCTTCTTTTTCATCAATAGCATTGAGTGCCGTTTTGAGCATGAAAATATCATCAATTGAGGAAGAAAAAAGAACACAATTGATTTCATGGATAATGGGCAAATTCATTATTTGCTGATTGTCTAAAGCAAAATCATCTGGCGGAAGCTGAATGACACTATGAATCATTCGATTTCCTGTGGGAAACGCTTGAAACAAAAAATCCTTTGAGGTTTCCGGTGAAAACTCAGTGACCACTTGTCCCACTCTTTGCTGATCAAAAAACAGTTCAATGGGAATATTCTTTTTTGGCAGCTTGCCGTTATTCACAATCCGAGTATTTAATTTTATCAATTGGTCTTTGGTCTTTACACGGCTCATCGATTTTACGTTTAAAATGGACAAATTATCTTGGATTTCTCCTTGAGAAACTAAATAATATCGCCAATCATTTTTCAAACGCTTCTTATTTTGAATTGGTTCTGGCCATGTTTGAAAATCGCTAAAAATGATACATTCTTTATTTGGCTCTGACGTTTTTACCTGTGATAAACTTGAGTCAACAAAAGTCCAAATATTGTCATTTGACGCAGTGGGAGGAATGGCATTGGTGATCGATTTAATTGCGCGAAAGTCTATTTCTCCTGTAAAAAGCTTTTTAGGTGGATTGGTTTGATATAAATCAAAAGATGTATTCTCTCCAAATAGTTCAAGCATGTTTATGAGAGATTTTTTGGAACGAGATAATCTTGATTCGCCTTCAATAATCGTGGACATACTGGCAGAATTATCCATAACAATTACGACGCGAGACTCTAATTCTGCGCCCATCCATCCAGGAATAAAACCTTCCAAAACAGGGCGAGCAAACAACAATACCAAGGCAAATATCATCAACATCCTCAACAATAGAATCAGCCATTGTTTGATTTTTATATTTCGAATGGTTTCGTGCTCCAAAGCTTTGATAAATCGGATGGTACTAAATTCAACATTATGCGTTTTGAATTTGCTAAATAAATGAATAATTATTGGAATTGAAACAGCAGCCAAAGCAAATAAAACGGATGGAGAAAGAAACGTCATGCAAATCCACCTGAAAGAAATGTTATTACCAAACCCGAACTCAAGGGAATCGTAATGTTATCATCCAAAGAAATGGGCAAAAGTTCTACACCCATTGCAACGAAGGCACCGCCTAAACCGTTAGAAAATGGGATATGTGTCTTCATTTCAAATACAATGAAAAGACAAGCAAGCAAGCCCCCCATCGTTCCTGATAATGTTTTACTTCCTATCTTTCCTATAGGCATAATTTTTCCCGTAAGAGCAGCAAACGTATCTCCAAATACCATGAATAATATGGCCATGACCGCAACATATTTTTGAAAAATTAAAATACTTATAAACATTCCGATCAAAACCCAAGTTGCGCCGGTAAGTTTGTCCTTAACTTCAAAATCTCGTAACATAAAATTGAAATAGCGTTCGAAAATATTCTGTCCAAATTTTGTATTTTTTCTAATGGTTTCAATCCCAATAGCAAACAGGATTAAAAATCCTAAAACTCCAAGCATCAATATTTTTGAAATGGGCAAAGTCATATAAGCCAGTGGAATCAAAGAAGAAAATACATGAATACTCTTTCGAGCATATTCACTTTTATTCAGCGCAATCACTTATCAATGACCTGATTGAAAATATCATTTAAATCTATAATACTCACAGTGATTCCAATTTCTGCTTTTTTTTCTAGGACGGTTCCCTTTGGTATGGTTTGCTCCAGGACTGTAAATGGAATCAAATCTTCGTTTTGCTGATAACTGATCTCTCCTATTTGAAGACCAGCCGATTGCAATGTGTTTTTTGCTTCTTTTTGACTCAATCCATATAAATCAGGAACTTGAAAAAAGTTTGGTGCACCTCCTTCACTTAGCATCAAATGAACACCTAAGCCTTGCTTCAAGCGGTCGCCACCTTTGGGTCGTTGCCAAGTGATATTTCCAGCGGGATAATCAGAATTATATTCGGTATAAACTGTATCGATCACTAAACCTGATTGGAGTAGGGCTAATTTCGCAGAACGTAAGCTTTGCCCAACTAAGCTTGGGACAATCACTAATCGCGCATTTTGGGCTATTTTCAAGCGAATGGTCCGCCCTTGTTTTACAATCATATTTTCTCGTGGATATTGATCAATAACTGTGCCTTCATCATAGAAATTTGAAAACACCGTATCGGATACAACGCCTTTAAATCCTTCTGAATCTAATATTTGCAATGCATAGTTCACTTTTTTGTTTTTGACATTGACCAAATACTGCCCATCGCCAAGGCGCACATATGTCGGCATAATTACATTGTCCAACAAGACAATAAATAATGACGAGATTACCATAAAAATAATCCCTGCTTTTATAAGTGTAGTCTTCATATTTTTTTCAAGCGAGCGCCGAAAAGCCCATCCGTATTTTCTTGAGATGGCCACGTAAACAAACAATGATTATCATCCAACCATCGAGAAGGTATCCATTGTTCTGCAGACTCAATTTCAAATCCATCGTTCAATTTAAGAAAATCTTCTACCACTTCCCAATTTTCTTCTGGTTCAATTGAACATGTGGCGTAAATCATTACACCACCTGGTTTCAAAAATTGACTCATATGTTTTAGAATAGATTTTTGAATTTTTTGCATTTCATGAATATCTTCCTTAATCCGTCGCCATTTTAAATCTGGTTTTCGTCCAATAAGACCTGTGCCACTACAAGGTGCATCAATGAGAATTTTATCTGCCATAGGATATGTATCACGAGTTGCATCTTTTTGTTCCCATGAAATATGATTAAACGAAAAACGTCCTCCACCTTTTTTTGCCATTTCAATTCGCTTTTGATCTGAATCAGATAAAAACAAATTCCCTTTGCCATTCATGGCTTTTGCAATCGCATATGATTTTGTTCCCGGCGCCGCACAAACATCTAAAATGGTTTCATCTTCTTTGGGATCTAATAAAGTGACGATCGCCGCAGATCCTGGGTCTTGAATTGAAAAATATCCTTTTTCAAAAGAAGGAGATTTCACCAAAGCTGAAGCCCCTTTTTCTATCTGGTGGATTTTTTCATTTTCTGGCAAAATTTTTAATTTTACTTCTCGAGAATGTAAGTCATCAATCACATCCCCTAAATGAGAATCAATACGAATAAAAATTGGACGAGGCTTCATGAATGTGGTCATGAGAGATCTGGTTTTTTCTCGGCCAAATTGTTTAATCCACTTTTGAGAAAGCCAGTGGGGAAATGCTTCTTTGAGATGTTCCATTTCCTGATAAGGTTTTTCTGCATTTTTTTGAATCACCTTACGCAAAACCGCATTTACGAGACCCGATGCTTTTTTCTTTTTTATTGATTTCGTCGTCTCAACAGCAGAATGAATTGCTGCATAATCAGGGATTTCTGAGTCCATCACACTTTCATAAACGCCCAAGCGAAGCACTGCTTTCACCTTTGAATCTAATCTACGAAGAGGATATTGTAGATAGGGCGCATAAATAGAATCAATAACGGGCAACCACCGGACAATTTCATTGGTCAAAACTGTGGTGCGTTGTCGGTCCAAATTGGACATTTTTTTCCGATGAAAAAATTGATCTCTAATTATTTTTAATTGTGAACCCGATTTCTCAAATGTTTCCAATATAGAAATTGTTGCTAATCGCGCATTCAAGGGTTTACCTCAAATGTATCTCCAGGATGAATATCATTTCCCAATAAAAAATCTTTGACCGTCATTCTGCGTTTTCCTTCTAATTGCACTTCAGAAACATGAAGATACCCTTTGCCTGTCCCAATTTTTAGTGAAGTGGCTTCTACATCATAAATTTCCCCAACTTGGATTTTTTCTGAAATGGATTCTTCATATTTCCCCTTAAAAAGTCGAATGCCCTTTTCGTTCAATCTTGCTTGCATCCCTGGTTTGGGAGAAAGGCCTCGAATCCAATTCGCAATTTTTTCACCCGAATCGCCCCAATTAATTTGTGTCATTTCCTTAGAAATTTTTGGTGCGCGGGATATTTGCTTTTCGTTTTGATTCATTTCTTGGAATTCACCGGTAGCAATGGCGTCAACCGTTTTCACTAAAAGTTTTGCCCCCTCTTGAGATAGTCTTTCAGACAAACTAGCGTAATCATCATCTTCTAAAATTGGAATCGAAATTTGGTGAATCATTTTTCCTGTATCGACACTTTTTTCCAAAAAAAATGTGCTCAAACCTGTTGCTTTATCCCCATTCATTAAAGCCCATTGAATGGGAGCCGCTCCTCGATATTTTGGTAATAACGAGGCATGAAGATTGATGGATCCTTTCGTAGGTAAGTCAATTAATACTTGCGGTAAAATGCGATATGCAACCAAAATATTCAAATCTGCATTGTACGATTTCAATCTTTCAATAAAGGTAGGGTCAGTCAAGGACTCTGCTTGCACTAAAGGAAGTTCGTTTTCTACAGCAAATTTCCCCACAGGTGTATGTGATAGTTGCTTCCCTCGTCCCATCCTTTTTTCTGGATTCGAAACAACAGCAACAAGTTCATGCTCACTTTCCATAATCTGCTTCAAGCAAGGAATGGCGAAATTTGGATTTCCCATAAAAATGATTCGCATGGAGTTAATACGGTATAAAACTGTTATTAAAAATTATACCCATCAAGGGTTGGTCGAGTTTTCTGTTTTTCGTTTGATTGTATTTCTAAATTTTTCAGCTCAGAGCGGATTTTAATTTTATCTAATGTACTAACGCGGTCAATCATCATAATGCCGTTTACATGATCCATTTCATGCTGAATGACACGAGCAGTTAAATCTGAAAATGTTTCTGTCTCCCAATTGCCATTTGGATTTTGATATCGAAGCGTAATCACTTCAGGTCTATTAATATCAAGTCTTATACCAGGGAATGAAAGGCATCCTTCATTGTAGCTGGATTCGCCTTCAGATGCGGTAATTTCGCCATTGATGATGACAAGGGGGTTTTCGACTCCATCTATATCTGATAAATCAAGAATGAATAAATGTAAATCCAAGCCGACTTGATTGGCAGCCAATCCTAGTCCATCTTCTTCATACATGGTGTCAAACATATCGCCCAAAAGTCGATCGATGCCGTCAAATCTTTTTACAGGATTACATTTTTTTTTGAGGATAGGGTCCCCAAAATGGACAATATCCAATACGGCCATTAATTTTGGCTTTCTAAATCCGTGCTCGTAACTTTTTCGGCTAAGCCAGAAATGCTTGATTTGTTTACAGTCAAATTTGTTGATTTGTCCACATTTAAAATAACAATTCGTCCTTTTTCTTTAAATCCTGAAACGGAACCATAAATGCCACCGACTGTCACAACTTTATCACCTTTTTTTAAGTCTTCCATCATGGATGATTTTTCTTTTTGCTTCTTGGCTTGAGGACGAATCATCAAAAAATAAATAATCCCCATGATTATAATAAAAGGTAAAAAAGCCGCTATACCGCCCCCACCTTCTCCTGTTTGTGCTGCCCCAAATAATAAATCCATGTTTTTCTCCTTTTAAATTATCCTTGAAATTACCGAGTTAGTCCCATGAACCCAATCATTCATCATCACCATTTTCAGAGAATCGAATCTCAAAAGTTGCGCCTTCACCTATAACGGAATCAAGCACTTTTAATCGTCCACCATGCATATCTTCGATTATCCTCTGACTTAAGGATAGCCCTAAGCCCCATCCTGTTTTTTTGGATGTGAACCCAGGACGAAAGATATTTTTCCAATCTTTCTTGGGAATACCACAACCATTATCCTTAATCCGAATAAATACCTGCTGGTTTTCTTTGATAAGCGTCAACATTATCATGCCTTTTTCACCTTCAATCGCATCAATACTATTTCGAATAATATTTTCAATGGCCCAAGTTAAAAGAGACCTATTTGCGACAATCTCCGTTCCAACCGGTATTTGGTTTTTCAAATCAACCGTTTTCCCTAAAGAAGGCAATCGCTTGGTCAAATAATCTAAAACGCGACTAATATTTTGGCTTAAATCAATTTTTTCCATTTTGGGGTCTGAGCCCATCTTACTAAATCTTCGACTGATTTGCTGAAGTCGCTTCAAATCCAACTCAATTTCAGGAATAATATCTTCCGTCTTTTCAGGATGCATTTTGAGCCAATCCAGCCAGCCCATCAATGCGGAAACAGGTGTGCCCAATTGATGTGCTGTTTCTCTAGCCATCCCAACCCAAATATGCCGTTTTTCACTATTTCGAATAAATGAAAATCCAATAAAGCCTAAAAAGACAAATAATGCAACGGCAATTATTTCGAAATATGCCAACCACTGTAATTCACGAATAAGATCTGAATCACCGTAATGCAAGTAGCCAAATTGTATTTCTTTCCCTGTTTGATGATCTACAAATGTCAAAGAAATTGGTTCCGCTTGTTTGTCCATTATTGCAAGAAAATAGGCTCTATCTTCCTTTGAGATAATATTCGATGGCAAATTTCGCCATGCTTGCGATTTTCCATCTAAACTAGTTTGTATAATGGGAAATTGAACCTTCTGGATAATATTTTCAAAAACAAAATCTAAATCATTATCATCAGGATCTGACACAGTATTGGCAATAATCTCTGCATAAAGGGTAACAATTTGATGGTTATCCTCTCTCAATCGATGTACCAAAGATTGGGTGTAAAGCAATAAACTTGAGACAAGTATAATCCCCAGGACAAATAGTCCTGCTTTGATATTACCTGTATGTCTATATTGCTTCATTTTTTTTCACTTTTTCCAGGATCGGTTTGCGATATAAGTATAAAAGAAATAGGACAGTTCCAAAAAATGTTATACGAGAAATCCATCGAAATAGCGCCCATTTGGAATCATCATATCTGAAAATAACTTTGTGTTTCCCCTCGGGAATTAGCACAGAACGCAAAACGTGGTTTGTTTGATATATTTTTGTTTCAACTTCGTCCACAAAAGCGAGCCAGCCCGGTTTATAGTAAATTTCCGAAAGCACAAGTAGTCCACCCTTTTCACTCGATATATCTAATTTAATTTCATTTTCTTTATATTGCGTGAGTTTGACTCGATTCTCTCCCAAATCAAATTGAGTCTCCCCTGTATAATCTAAAACAATCGCTTGTTTTTTTGGTGAAAAATTTGGCGCCAAGACTGACATTAAAGAAGATTTTTGGTCTTCTACTTGCAAGATTGAATCCACCATCCACGCGCGAGGCAAATATCCTTCATTAGGCACAATGCGTCCTTTATCGATGATGTAACGAATATTGAGCATATTTTGTACTGAAGGTGAAAACTGAACCTGCCCTCCACGTTTGCTCCCATCCATCAAATCTTGATATGTTCTGAGTTTAATCGGACGATATCCACCGACACTTTCTAGTCCAAAATAGCCATATCGATTTGTTGCAAAATCGTCTTTAGGGTAAATACGAAATGGCTCATTTCTCATTTCCTTTTGTAGAAATTCAATACCTGGATTGCTCTTAAATTTCTTTGCCATTTCGGAAGAGTCTTTCAAATGGAGAAACTCAAAATTAATCATGCCTAAATCGAAGATTAGGATAAACGTTAATAATACGCCAAGCATACTTTTTGTTATTGCCCTCTTAGTTCCAGCCCAAATAATAGCTATAGAAAGTCCCGAAATGCCAAGAGCAAGCATTAAGCCTTTTTGAAATAAGGAAAAACGTATTTCTCGAACTGCCATCAAAACTTGCTGGTTATATCGGGTGGCTTCTCCTGTTTTCATAAATGCAAGAAAGGATTCCCCAAAAAGAAGAAAAATGATTGTGAGCCCAATAAAACTCCCAAAAACTTTTATTGTATTTTTTTGAATAAGCTCTCTTTTGTCTTCCAAATGATACATTAAATCGTTCAAACTTTTCCCAGCCAAATAACTTACCATAAAAGGGATGGTCATATAAATCATAGACGGAACTCTGAATTTACCAAAAAAGGGTGACCAGTTAAAAAAGGGTGAAAATAAGATGGGAAAATATGAACCAAAACCAATTAAAATAGCACAAAATATCATGGCCCACATAGACCATTCAAATCGGCTTGGTTTTTTCAAAAATGCACCCAAAATGGCCAATAATAAAACCAAAATCCCGAAGTAGTGTGTCGATTGGGTAAAAGGCATATATCCCCAGTATGCTGCCGATTTTATATCTCTAGATGGATAATTTTGCATGCCATAATTATATGGATATAAATATGAAATGGTTTCTTTTGGGTGAAAAGACCATTGGGTTGCATAATCCCAAGATGCACCAGATTTGGTTTCATCCGTTTTGTCAAAGACTGACGATTCTCCCCGATTTGAGTAATCATTAAATTCCATGACAGAGACATAAGGATCACTGACCATAATCAATGCCAAGGCGACTCCCGCGAGAATCCCACCAAATGATTTTGAAAAATATACCAAATTCCACTTCTTATCCATAAGGGCTTCACCTTGAATCCAGACCAAGCGAAATCCGATGAGCATCCATGTGTAATAGACCACTTGTGGATGATTTGACCATAATTGAAGTGCTGTGAATAAAGCCAATAACAAAATTGATTTGAGCGAAAATTTGGCCATCACATCTTCAGCAAATAGTAAAAGCCAAGGCAAATACGCAAAAGCAATAATTTTCGAAGAATGTCCGGCATTAATGAGACCAAAACTATAAGGCGTAATGGCGAAAACCAATCCACCAAAAACGGAAGCCCACTCATTGAGATTTCTCCGCCTTAAAAAGGCAAAAACGCCTAAACCACCCAAAGCAAAATAAAACCAATATTTCAACCCTCGATTAAGCAATACACTATTCAAGAGAGGTGCAATTGCATTCCCTCTTGTATTAATATGTCCTCCATAAGAAGGCATTCCAGAAAATAAATCCGGATACCATTGGGGATAATTTTCATTCTCATTCACCGACTGCTTTTGCCATTTACTGATGGGCTGATGACTGACCGTATCTCCTGCTAAAGGGATTTTATTTTGAAAAACCATTTGATTAAGAAAGAGGAGAACAATAATTGGGATGATTAGAAAAATGTATTTTTTATTCATGATGATGAAGTTTGGGTTCTTTTTTTGAAAAGTATTTTACGAAATATGTATCTTATGCTTTCAATATCCTTTTGACTTAAGGCTTTGGTGAAAATTAGTAAAATAAAATATATACCTAAAATGCTAAATCCACATACAAATTCATTTAAAATATTATATTGATTATTTGCATAAAATATTCCGATTGAAATTGTTAGGCTCATCATTGATTTTAAAATACGTGGCATGTCCCAATCAATATCTGTCATCGGCTTAGCTAAAATATAATACATCATTGTTATGAGAAAATATGATATTATTGTCGCCCACGCTGCACCTATAAGATTAAATTTTTGAATTAAAAAATAATTAAGTATCAAATTAGCTATAATACCAATAGTCGCAATGATTCCAACAATTATAGTTTTATTTTTTATGGCAATACTAATTGCAAAAAAAGTTTTATAGCCATTTATTAAATATGCTACAGTAATAATGGGAACAATGTTTGCCGCAACAAGATATTCTTCCGTCGAGAACAGTGCAATCATCGGCATTGTTAATATGGAAATAATGATGACAAAAACAGATCCAAGAACAGAATAATAAAACATAATATCAGAAAAATAATTATGCTCTTTAGTGAGTTCTTTTAATCTATACATAAATGGCCCAATACCCATAATCAGAGGCGTTACTAAAAGCATATTAATGATCATCCCAAATTTGTAAACGATATTATAAATACCAACTTGCTCTAAAGGTAAAAATATATTTAAAAAATATCGATCTGAAATTGATAAAATTGGAGTGCTAAGTGCCCCAATAATGAGTGGCAAACCGAAGATTAGTTGCCTTTTAAACACATGAAAAGAAGGCTTTACCCAATAGTGAAAGAGAACATAAAAAATACTGATAATAAATAATGGCAATAGAATAATACTTTTCCCGAAAACAGCAGCATTTAGACCATAATTAAATTGAGTAATCAAGAGAATGGTTGTGGTTGTAATTCCTAAAAACTGAAAAAAGGTCGCAACAATAAATTGAACAGACTTTTGCTCATATCGCCATAGTTGAAGTGTAAATTGAATACCCAATTGAAATCCAACATTGATAAATACTATTTTGTATAAAGATAAATATTTAGGATTAATATTTAAGAAGCCCATAAAAACATCAATACTCAAATAACCCAGAGTTATAAATAAAGTTGTCGTTATGAACAGCCCCACAAAACCTGAGATAATAATTTTGTTTTGTTGCTTTGGATCTGCTTCCGTTAAATGTCTCCATATCCCCTGAAAGACGCCCAAAGGCAAAAGAGCCATGAGCAAAACTTCCGTCAGTTCAAATAGAGCTAAAATGCCTATTTCATAAATAGAAATATAATTCGTGTATAATGGAATTAAGACTAAAGCTGTCAATTTTACAGCAATGCGTCCTAAACCATAAACACTTGATTGTTTTCCTATCTCTTTAACTGATTTTCGAATGGGCATTGTGGTGTTTAACCAATAATTTTTTAAAATATTTAAGAGTGAAAATATATTTTGATTGTTAGTTTCTAAATATTGAAATTATATAATGAGGATAAATAGATTACTTGCCCAAAGTTAAAATCTCGTTATAAATATTCGTCCAATTGGTAATATTATTTTCCCAACTTGATAATTCTTTAATTCTTAAATATTTTGTATCATTTTTTTTCTTTAATTCAATATAATTTTTTTCTATATAAATCAATAATTTGGATAAGCTACCCATTAAAGTATTATCTAATTTTAAATAAAAGATTTTTTTTTCATCTAGCAGAGAATATGGAAGCCATGCACCATTAATAACAATTGCTTTACAATAAATAGATTCTTGCATTGCGGCAGAAAAAGAATCTGTCTTCGGAATATTAATGATTATATCTGTAGATTTCCTTAAACACGCAACTTCATTCTCATCCATATATTTAGATAGAATATGAAATTCAACTGAATTATAAAATAATGCATTAGCATGGTTTTGTACCTTTTTAATGTATTTTTTATTGCCATATGTCATAGGTATGAGGATGACTATATTTGATAAAATTCTATTAGGAAGTTTTTTTATTTCATTAAGTATATAAATATGTTCTCTAAGAGGATTTGCAGAAAATCCACAAACAATTACAATTTTTCCTCTAGATATAGTATTCTTCTTTTTAAAATTTATAACATCAATATTATTAATATTATCTATAACACTAAAATCTATAGGTAACCCAAATCGCGCGAATCTTATTGGTTTTAAATTACCGAATTCTTTAACAAACTTATTTTTTAGATCATTGTGAATCACACTAACAAAATCTATAAAATTTAAAGACTTTTTCATTAATAATTTTTTGTACCTATTTTTTGGTTCTTGATAAACATCTGATCCAAAACATGAAACTAAAATTTTACTTTTAGAGTTATTTAAAAATACTAGGTACATAATTAATCCATACCAAAAAAAATGAATATGGATAATATTATATTGTTTTTTTATTTTAATAATAGTTGTTACTATTTTTATAAATTTGATTGGGAATAATAAATATTTTAACCCCATGGGTGTTTGAAATGAGTATATTTTCCTGACATTATAATTCACTTTTTTAGGTACGAATGTCGTTAATAAATCAATTTGAATATTCTCTTTACTAAGTTGACTTATATAGTCATTTAAAAATACCGAATCAAAAAGTCCAATAATTAATAATTTAAAATTTTTATTATTATTAAGGTACATATAGCCTATAAGTCATTAAACTTTTCTTTATAAATATTTCTAGCTTTTTCGTAATCTTCCACAACGCCAATATCCAACCAATAATCTTTAATCAAATATTTTGTAATAGGAATATTAATCAATAACAGTTTTTGTATTAGTTGATCAATCCCAAAGCATTCTTCTTTTGGGATAAAATCAAATACACTTGGCTTGAGTACATAAATACCTGCTAATATTTCAAAATTAAAATCTGGTTTTTCTTGTACATTTATTAAAAAATTACCCTTAGACTCAATAGTTCCAAACCGAAAAGGTGTTGTGATAATTTTTGTTCCAATGGTAAGAGGTGAGGCCTCATATATTTTTGAAAAATGTAATATTTTTGAAAAATCAAATTGAGTGAGAATATCACCGTTTACTAAAAGAAAAGGTTCAGTTAGTTCTTCTTCTAATAATTTTACTGGGCCACAAGTGCCAAGACGAATTTTTTCTTCACTAAAATGTAATTTTACACCATATTTCTCACCGTTCCCTAAATATGACTTAACCATCTCAGATTTATAATTTGTTGCGATATATATATCATTAAAACCTGATAATTTTAAATTTTCTATCTGAATTTCCATCAAGGATTTATTACCCAGCGGAAGTAATGGTTTTGGAAGTATATCTGTAAAAGGCTTTAGTCTAGTGCCTAATCCCCCAGCTAAAATAACTGCTTTCATATTTTATTTTATTTTATTTTATTTTTGTTATAGTTGATAATATTAAGCTATTTATTTTTCTGAATCTACTATACTGCTTTTAATATGCTTTTGAATTTTAATAAATTCCGTTAATTCTTTTGCAGGGGCTCCTGCCCATGTCTCATTATCTGGTACATTTTTTGTTACTACTGAGCCAACTCCTAAAGTTACATTGTCTCCTATTTTTATTTGATTTAATAAAGAAGCACTTGGTGCTACCCAGGTTGAATCTCCAATGATAGTACTACCACCTATCATAGCATTCGCAATAATAAATGAGTTTTTTCCGATGACAACATTATGCGCAATATGAACTAAATTATCTATTTTTGCACCTTCTTTTATTATCGTATCACCTAAACTGCCTCTGTCAATACATGTATTAGACCCGATTTCAACATTATCTTCGATAATTATACCTCCAATATGAGGGAATAATATATTTTCACCATTATTATCTTGTACATATCCAAATCCATTTGTACCAATAATACTTCCCGAGTGAATCTGTACATTATTACCAATAAAAACATTATCTTTTATAATACAACCATCATGTATAATTGAACCTTCTCCTATGGTAGAATGACCAATTTTAACAAATGAACCTATATATGTATTATTATGTACTGATGCATCTTTAGAAATTATAGCTGAGGGATCATGGCCCCATTGAATATTCTTTACAAATAATTTATTAACAACTTTTACAAAAGTTAATTTTGGATTTTCAACTACTATAAAACATTTATTATTTTTAATTCCTTCATTAGTATCAATACTTTTATCACATATTATGATATTAGCTTTGGAACTTATCGCTATTTCTTGCTTATTTGGATTATCAGGATTGATCCAATCTAAGCTTTTAGCATTGATATCCTTAATCGGCTTAACATTACTAAACCATTTATCTTCTTTATTCCCCAAAAGCTCGAAGGGATCAGTAAGTATTTCAAGTATTGTCTCTACATTATATGTCATTTTTTCCTTTCAATCTATAATATCCTGTAGTAGAACAAATGCTTCAGCATATTCTACTCCTATTCTACTGCCTCTAAGCCTAGCCAATGATTCAATTGAGCTAAAACTTCTAGGTAATGGGAAATCCATTAATTCACTTTTATAATTTTTTATAATTTCACATTTCTTCGCAAAATATTTTGATATGTCAATAAATACATTAGGATCAAAATTACATTTAGAACCTGGAGAAGAATATTCAGTCTCAGAAATTGTCTTGTACATTAATATTCGCTTAATATATGGATAGTTAAAGGTTTTAGTGCAACTCATAACTGAAGAAAATGTTATCTGATGATCAGTATGAACATCACTATAATTATTTATATAAATAACACTGGGTTGTATTTTATTAATCACATTGCTTATCTTACCAATAATATCTGATATTGGGATAGTATCAAGTTTAGTAGTTGGAAAATTTAATTTGAAAATTTTTGAAAATCCATACATTTCTGAAACCTTATCGATTTCTTGTTGACGACTTTCCACTCTTTTCTTTTGCCAACCATTTTTCTCATCAATATTTGTGATGATAAGCCAATAAATTTCATCTCCATTAGCTTTATGTTTCAATAATGTGCCTCCACAACCAAGAGTTTCGTCATCAGGATGAGGTGCTACAACTAATACTTTCTTTTGTTTCATATCCATTTACTTTATCCTTTTTGCAGGAGCACCAACATATACTCCTGCTTCGGCAGCAACATCTATTAATTTTTTTGCTAACTCTATTGAACCATTATGGTTTACTCCAGCTTCAGCTATGATAATTGTGTGTAACTTTTTCAATTCTTAACAACTTTGTTAGATTCAATATCATTTTTTAAAACTACACCAGCTCCAATTACACAATTCTTTCCAATTGCAATAGCTTGTTTAGTTACTGCACCACTTCCAATAAATGTTTCATTTTCTACAGAGACTTCACCATTAATGATTGCACCAGTAGCAATATGGCAATGATCTCCAATTACTGCATCATGTTCAATAAGTGATTTATTATTTATAATACAATTATTCCCAATTATAGCATTAGCATTTATAATCACTCCATGCATAATGATAGATCCTTCACCAATTTGAGCATGTTTAGAAACATAGGCATGGGATGAAACAATAACGGGCAAGGTAAAATCTAATTCTTTTAATAATTTATATAATTTTATTCTAATCTTTGGGGACTTTATTTGTCCTACTGTAATTAAGGCATTTTTATACTGTTGTCGTAAAACCTTCAAATCATCATCAGTTCCGATTACAGGGTAACCAAGACTCTCATTAGATATACTTTCACCTTTTTCAACCAATCCTGCAATTTCAAATTGATTTCCTTCTTCTAAAACATCTATACAGGAACGCGCGTGTCCACCAGCGCCTATTAATAGAATTTTATCCATTTAATACGCTAACAATCTTATTAAGATTTTCATTAGAAAGATTTGCAGAAGATGGTAAGCATAGGCTATTTTTTACTAACTCTTTAGCTTTTTCAACTTTAAAATGTTGGTAATCCTTGTAAGGTTTTTGTTCATGGTTCAACTTCCATACAGGACGGGTTTGGATGCCATTCCCTTCTAATCTTTTCATTAAGACTTCACGGTCTTGATTATAAACTTTGCTATCTATTTTCAATAAATTCAGCCAATGGTTGTTGTCTGCATAATCCGGCACTTTTGATAAAGATAAACCCTCTATATTTTCAATCTTTGATTGATAAAAATCATATATTTCTTTTTTTCTTTTAAGGATTGATGGCAATTGTTCTAATTGCGCAACGCCCAAGGCAGCTTGTATGTTTGTGAGACGAAAATTATAGCCAATTTCATTATGTACATAACGAATGGGGTCATCCTTTGCTTGAGTGGTAAGATATTTCACTTTTTCAGCTAATGCTTTATCATCCGTAAGAATCATACCGCCGCCACCGGTTGTAATAATTTTATTTCCATTAAAAGACAGACAACCCAACTTCCCAATTGTGCCTGTATGCTTCCCTTCATACTTGCCGTTATTATAGAAAGTGCCCAGACTTTCAGCTGCATCTTCTACAATAGCAATATTTCTTTTTTTACATAAATCAGTCAATTCATCAAGCCAACAAGCATTCCCCCAAACATGGACAGGGATTATTGCTGTAATTTTATTATTCGTCTTACTATTGTAAGTAAATCCGTTTTTAAAAACTGTCTCATTTTTAATGAATTCAATCGTTTTTTCAGAATCCAAATTATAATATTTATCTGCATCCATAAAAATTGGCTTTGCATTATTATAAGTAATGGCATTCACGGAAGCTATAAATGTTAATGCGCTTACAATGACTTCATCGCCAGCATCAACACCTGCTAATCGCAGAGAGACTTGAATTGCAGCAGTTCCATTCACACAAGCAACAGCAAATTTTGATCCTGTATATTTAGTAATCTTTTGTTCAAATAGATCCACATATTTCCCCGCAGATGAAACCCACTCAGTATCAAGACATTCTTTAACATATTTTAATTCATTGCCATTTAAAGACGGGACAGATAATGGAATTTTATACATTATATTTATCAGATTTAAAATAATTCAAATTTTCAGGTTTTTTCATCCATTCAATAACTTCACCAATACCCTGTTCAAGAGTATAATTTGGTTTCCATGAAGTATGCTTTAATAATTTGGTATTATCACAAAATAACCTTTCAACTTCACTACTTTTAGGGCGAATTCTTTCTTTACTTGATTTGATCGTCAATTCAACCTTCATTAATTTTGCAATTAATTGTGTTAAATCACCAATAGAGATTTCGGCTTTCATTCCTATGTTTGTCACTTCACCAAATAAAGAATCAGATTCATAAATTTCTTCAAACCCGGCACATGTATCTTTTACAAAAGCAAGATCACGGGTAGGCGAGAGATTACCTAATTCAATTTCTGTTTTGCCATTGAGTAGTTGCGATATAATCGTGGGAATGATCGCTCTTGCAGATTGTCTTGGCCCGTAAGTGTTAAAAGGTCTAACAATTTTAACAGGCAACTCAAATGATTTATAATAACTAATGGCTAATTGATCTGCTGCAATTTTAGATGCAGAATAGGGGGATTGCCCAACCAATGGATGGTTTTCATCAATGGGAACGTATTGTGCCGTTCCGTATGTTTCACTTGTAGATGTAATCAACACTTGCTCTAAATTGAGATTCTTTGCCGCTTCCAGCACATTATATGTTCCTTCCACATTCGTTCTAATGTAAGCCAATGGAGAAATATATGAATAAGGTATGCCTATTAATGCGGCTAAATGAAATACAGCATCGCATCCGTCCATGGCTTTTGAAACCGAATCATAATCTCGAATATCACCCAAAATTACTTGAAAATCATTTTTATATTGTGATTGTTCAAGCCAGCCCCAGTCATTGTTTGAATTATATCTATCAAAGGCAATTACACTGTATCCTTTTTCAACCATAGATTCGGTTAAGTGGGAGCCTATGAAACCTGTGGCACCGGTGATTAAGATTTTTGAATTAGTTAAAGTATTCATTTAAAATTAATAATAAATGTTCAATCTAGATAAGGCTCCCCACCTTCATACTTCCGGCGGGCAAGTGCACCCCTAGGATGTGGCTCCGCCACGTGAGTCACATCCATTTTAAAGCCTTAATCTTTAAAATGGAAAAACGAAGACCGATAATACCGATGGTTGCGTTTCTATTTACTATTGATAATTTAATATTGTCTATTTGCATTGATTAACCTAGGTTATAAATGGGAAAAAGATGTATGGCTATTTTGATTTACCCGGTATGAGTTCAGAGATATTTTTTATAATCAAAGATTTTACTTCTGTCATTTTATCTTTTTCATCTTTTTCGGTATTGGTAGCAAATTCGCGAATAAAAGCAAATATGATACCAAGCCCAACTCCAAGAAATCCGGCTAAAATAACTGCCTTCATTTAATTCATCCTTTTCATTTTAAAAAATATTTCTGCTAAATAAAAACCATCTTGTCCTGTAATACCTGTAATGAGTGCTTTTTTCATAGTTATTGAGTCTTAAAGTTGGAAGTTATAAAGTCAAAAGTCGAAAGTCTGAAAGTCTGAAAGTCGAAAGTCATAAAGTCTGAAAGGCGTAAAGTCGAAAGTCATAAAGTCGAAAGTCATAAAGTCTGAAAGGCGGAAAGTCCTTGAAATTGAGAATTGATAATTGATTATTGACTATTGAAAAAATGTGTGAACAGTTATCTGTGATCAGTGAGCTGTGATGAGTGATGTGTTGAAAAAAACTAACAAAAACAAAAGAAAAAACTAACCGGT
>Ga0257125_1000376_pt1 | contig 60974 bp, 57 predicted proteins | sample SI106_200metaG_FD_190183 | JGI IMG/M metagenome (GOLD analysis project Ga0257125, IMG submission 190183) | Marine microbial communities from Saanich Inlet, British Columbia, Canada - SI106_200 | ecosystem: Environmental > Aquatic > Marine > Inlet | place: Canada: British Columbia | collected... | reverse complement strand
CAACGTTGAGATAATCGAGGAGTAATCCTCCCCATTTTTTAAATCAGGTAACCTGAAATAAGGGAGAAAACCCGTTCCCGTCACTGGTCATATCACAAAATAATTTTTACCGACACATTCAACGCATTTTATGAGGAAAAAACTAGCGGGCCCTATCGAATATCCGTTTCACAGACTCTATGGTGTCGCCGACAACCTCCGGGTTCATGGTTCCCAGTCCACTCTCGTCCGCCCACCTGATGTGGTCGATGCGCTCGGGGTTGAAGCCCATGATCCTTGAGGCTATCGCGTCTGCCCCCACCACATCGGTGCTTGCGATCACCGTGTCCATCTGGACGGGCTTTCCGTGCACGGGGCCCCTCCCCTCCATTGCCACGAAACCGTCAATGACCGTGAGTTGAGGTGGCAGGGTTACCGCTATATCGTGGACTACCTTGTCCATTCCCCTGATGTGGTACTTTCCCTTGAACTTGGTCGTGAGCATTCCGAACATGTTCTTCATGCCAAGGGTGACGTTGGTGCTCATGTGGGTCTTGAGCTTGGCGGCAGAGACGATGGCCGACTCTGTGGCAATCTTAGCCACCTTGATCTTCTTCAACACGTGGCCCCTCTTGATCTCAAGTTCCACCTTCTCGTCCACGTGCCTCATGTTGATAAAGGGCACGTCAAGCCTCTTCCCCAGCTCCTCCATGCCGCTGGCAACCCACGCCTTGCTGGCATTTGTGGTCTGGGCGTCCGATTCAACGATGATTACATCCTTCCCCAGGTCCCTGAGACGGTTTATTATTGCCTCCACGATGATGGGGTCCGTGGTCGCCCCGGTGCTCCAGTCCTTCGTTGTGATGAAATTAACCTTGATGAGGACTTTTTCCCAGTCGTTGAATGAGTCCTTGTATGGAATCAGGTCGAGTGCCCTGTAAACTGTTTCAAGGCTCCTCTCGCCCTTGACCAAAGCTACGCTACTCATAACCCATGAAGACATGTGGGGGCTTTTAGGGATTCACGTTATACCCACATTTATAAAATCGACACTTGCTGCTTTCAGAATTAAAACCTTTCAGGAGTAACCTGTAATCCTTGTATTGATAAGTTCTAATCTGTAGTAGTGAGTATGTCGTTTTCACGGGGAGTACTCGATTTCTGGGAGAAGGTGAAGGGCGAGACGGGTGTCACGGGCGGTTTCGCAGATGCTTGGGGGTTCGGAGATAACCCCGATCTCATCGACGAACTGCTAGGCTATGTTCTTAGCGGAATTAAGCGAACATCTACAGCCCTGTGCATTGAAACGGAGCTTGAAGGTTGGCCGGAACCTAAAGTCGGCGAGTTTAACATTATTCTCGACGGCAGGGATAAACCGGTTGCAGTCATCAGGACCGTCAGTGCAAGGAAGGTAAAGTACAGAGATGTTGACGCCGACCACGCCTACTGGGAGGGCGAGGGTGACAGGACCCTTGAGAGCTACTTCAGGGAACACGACAAGTACTACACGAGGCGCGGAAAGGCCCTGGGGTTCGAGTTCAATAGGGACATGGACGTAATTCTTGAAAGGTTCGAGCTGGTGTACCCAATTTAACTATCCTTCCGGCACCCATTCCAGAGTTCCACCCGAGGTCTCCACAAGGAGCGCAGTCTCATTATCGGGATTATTCACCCTGTAAGCGATCCTAGCGGCAACGGCATCCTGCATGAATACTTAGTATGAAACCTGCTCGTATTCACCTGTATATCCCGTTGAATAATACAACACAATACAGCCATTGTCCTATAGCGTCGTGAAGGTCTGTTTTAGGGTCCTTGGAACATCATCGGATATCGCAACCGGTTTGAATAAACTTGATTCCGGGCTGCCCATGAGGAAGCCCGTGTCAGTGAAGAGCCAGAAAAGGATGTCAATGAACATGACTATGCAGAACATCAGTACCACTGTAAGCAGAATGCCATCGCACCCGGGCCTAATACCGATCTTCTTCATGACCTGATTGTCCTTTATTAATAATACACTTCGTGGAGACATGGTACCTAGGCATACTCATGACGCGAAAATCATTCATGTAAATAGAGTATCTCAAATATACGCCGAATCCCAAGTGATATCCATGAGCATCTACTTCAAACAGCCCGCAACCAGGGAGGACTTCATCAAGCTGGTGAGGGAACTAGACCTCAAACCACCTGTCATTGTCAAACCCAACTGGGGGACCAGCGTCTGCTTCACCGAGGCCGAGATAATAGACTGGACCCTTGAGGCCATCGACGGGGACGCGATTGTGGTGGAGAGCTACGGCTGGGCCCGTACCGAGGAGGCTCTCAGGACGGGTAGGCTTGGATCGAAGAAAAGGGGATATCTCAGAGGAAGCGATGAATGGTTCCTGAGGCACTCGGGCGTTGACAAAGTACTGGAGAAGCATGGGGTCGAGTACCTGAACATAACCGAGGAAAACTGGGCGGGTAGGACCGTTGACGCCGAGGAGATCAGGACGCAGGTTGAATCAAAGCACGAACCCGTCATGAGGGACGAGCTGTATGGCGTCATCCCGGAGAAGCTCTACGAGTTAAGGCACAGGGACCTGTTGAGCCTCAGCAAGGCCAAGCTATGGCAGGATGACATCGGCGTTAGCCTCACCATCAAGAACCTCTTCGGTATGATCCCGAACCCCAGCAGGATGAGGTACCACGGGAAAGGTCATGTGGACCTACACATCAACATCATTGACATTTTCAAGATATATGACAGCATTTTCAACATCAAGGGGGTTGTCGAGGCAATAAAGACCGCATCGATACATGATGCCGAGGCCCGTAAGACACGTATCATCCCCAACCCCAGGTTCGTGGCGGGTTCCGAGCATCCCCTTGAACTGGATGCTGCTTGTGCCCTCATTATGGGCATCGAGCCGTCAAAGAACATGTACCTCACCAGGGCCGCTGAAATCCTCGGGGACTGGGGCGACGAAGTAACACTCCTCAAGGACGCGGGCATAAGAATACTCGGCTAGTTTTGCATCCATTTCCCGTACCTGTGGAACCCCAGCAGGCCACCTTTAAGGGACCTCTCGGGTGAATCTGCCTTCCCCATCCGGTTCAGTTCGTCGTCCTCCTCAAGCACCAGCGCGTGGAACCCTTCAAGATCCATGCCTTCCTTCGCTGCCTGGATTGACAGACGTTCCCAGAGAACCGAACGTTCCCTGATTCTCCTCAGGTGCTCGACCGCGTTCCCGTGAGGTCCGAAGTGAGCTATGCAGAGCGTCTCCGGGCTCAGCCCAATAAGCCTATCAATACTTTCGACCCCTTTCAAGGGATTATGTGGCGGCGGGCTAACTGGGACCACCGGACCGCCCTCGCCCATTACATGCCCCACCGCGTCACCTACGAAAACCGTCCTTGAGTCTGGCTCCCAGTAGCTCTGGCTGTGGCTGCTGTGGCCCGGTGTCCAGAGAACCTGAAGGACGATGCCTCCGAGATCGATGACTTCCCCGTCAGCTGACTCCATCACCCTGTCGCGGGGAACCCCCGATATGGTACCATATTCCAGAATCCTGTCACCGAACAGCCTCTGGGCCCCCTCTTTGAGTAAAGAGGGGTCAATCATGTGAGCCGCACCTCTCGGGTGGCAATAAACGAAACTATTCGGGTAAGTTTCCACCATCTTCCAGCTTCCACCCCCATGGTCCAGGTGGATGTGTGAGAGTAGGACCGCGTCCAGCTCCCTGAACCCGTGAGTTTGAAGTGCATCAAGCACGCCCAGCGTCTGACTTGTCGGCCCAGGATCGATTACCGCAGTTTTCTCGCCCTCAACCAGGTACGTGCCCAGGACCCTGCTCGCGCCAGATAGCGGGACATCGATGACGCTGATCTTGTCAGTTATATGCTGGAGACTCATACCGTTGAGTGAACGAGCTAGGAGAAATATAGGTTTTGAAAAAGTGGGCTAATTTTTCTGGGCCATTGAGACCCCGAAGGTTACGATAAAGCTTAGGGGGATGCTGACGATGCCCGGGTTGGCCAGCGGGAAGATTGCCCCAGCCCCCATGATGGTGGGACCGATGGCTATGAGTCCCATGGAGCTCGCCAGACCTGTCCAGATACCAAGCTCGACACCCCTTGCCGTTGTTCCCTTCCAGAATAACACGCTGACGAGCGCGGGCAGGTTTGCCGATGCCGCTATCGCGAAAGCTAACCCAACCAAGAAGGCAACGTTCTGTCCCTTGGCGATGATGCCAAGTATTATCGCGGCGATACCGACCCCCACTGCCGTAATCTTGGTCATCCTGAGAGTCTCTTGGTCGCTCATCTTGTGACCCAGGTAGACCGTCCAGATATCATGGGCGATGGCACCAGCCGCCGCCATGATAAGACCAGACACGGTCCCGAGTATGGTTGCGAAAGCGATGGACGATATGATTCCGAAGAAAATCTCACCACCGATGAACTCCGCTAGCAGCGGGGCAGAGAGGTTCTGGTTGGCGGGGTCAACGGTCCTGAAATACATAGCCCCGAGTCCAAGGAACAGGGTTAGCATGTAGAAGACCCCGATGGCCGCGATGGCGATGACCGTTGATTTTCTTGCATCCGCCGGCGTGGGAACCGTGTAGTACCTGATGAGGACATGTGGCAGGGCCGCAGTCCCCAAGATCAGTGCCAGTGCCAGGGAGGCAAAGTCCAGCGGGTTGGTGAACTTGATTCCCGGTGCCATGAACAGAGCTCCGTTCATGGTGCCCCGGGGCGTCACCAGCGCGGAGGTATCGATAATTTCTGCTATGAACTCAACTGGTCCGAGGCCAGCGACCCACAGGACCCCGATGGTGAGCATGAAAGCGGCGATAAGTAGCAAGAAGCCCTTGATGAACTGGACGTAGGTAGTCGATACCATCCCCGCCGTGGCCACGATGAATATTACCAGGGCACCTACAAGGACGACACCGACCTCGTAGCTGAGGCCGAGTAGTGGCTGGACGATGCTACCTGCACCCACCACTTGAGGTATCAGGTAGAACAGGCTCACCACTAGGGTGCTCACTGCACCTGCGAGCCTGACGCCCTTATCCTCGATCTTGTATAGCAGTGCGTCACAGAAAGTGTACTTGCCGCACCTCCTGAGAGGCTCAGCGATGAGTAGCAGGGCCACAATCCACCCCGCCAGGAACCCTATGCTGTACAGGAAACCGTCGAAGCCGTAGAATGCTATCATTCCCGCTATGCCAAGGAAAGATGCCGCGCTCAGGTAGTCACCGGCGAAGGCGATGCCGTTGACAAGCCATTTCACGCCGCCCCCCGCTACGAAGTAGTGGCTGGCTGTCTTGACCTGTCTGGCAGCGTACCAGCTGATGCCCAGCGTCAGCGCTGTGATAATCATGAACAGGCCGAAGGCTATGGGCTGGAACGTGTACGACACTATGCCTCCGCCTCCACCTTTCCCGCGTACCAGTTGTAGTAGACCGCTATGATGATGGCACTTGCGATGATTAGCATTCCCCCGACGATGCCTAGGTTCATGTCGAACACTCTGGTCATGAGTATTTCCTTCCTTACCGTGCCTGCTATGGTGAAAAGCGCGTATGCCGTGATGTAGACAACGAACAACACCAATCCCCTCTTGAATGTCTTCATGTCTTTCTCAGGGATCGCAACGATCTCACCCGATTTTTTTTCTTGTGTCATATTCATACCTCAAATCGAATAGTTTTCACGTATGCCGTTATTACGATAAGAATTTTTGGAGTATTCCATGAGCCGAACTCCTTAACCGACTCACGGCGCCATTCTGATCATGAAACTCAGTCAAGGGGCAAAGACCCTCGCCATACCGACACCGGTCTGGCTGGTGGGCACGTACGATAGCAACGGCAAGGCAAACATCATGACGGCGGCGTGGGCCGGGATATGCAACAGCGACCCTCCGTGTATCCAGGTGAGCCTCAGGGAGGCGAGGCACACCTACAAAGCTGTAATGGAGCGGAAGGCTTTCACCATCAGCGTGCCGGGTGAGGAGCTCTGGAGGGAGACCGATTACGCTGGGATGGTCTCCGGCAAGGACTCTGACAAGTTCGGTGACACTGGATTCACTCCCGTGAAGAGCGATCTCGTGGACGCCCCATACGTCGAGGAGTGCGGCATGATTATTGAGTGCAGGCTCAAGGAGACCGTGAACCTGGGCTCCCACATCATGGTCGTTGGTGAGATACTGGACGTTAAGGTCGATGAGGCTGCGTTGACGGACGGTGCCCCTGATATCCAGTTGCTGAAGCCGTTCATATACAGTCCAGGGGACAACGGGTATCACTCACTCGGTGTAATGATAGGAGACGCCCTGGTACAGAAGACGCCCCCCGAGTAAACTAGGACGAACCATAGTAGATGCTGTTGAACATCAGCTTGAACGTGGCCCTGTTCTGGTTCCTGAAATGGGGCGGGCAGCCAATCATTATTATCACGCCATCTCCAGCGGGCACCTCTGCCACCGCGGTCCTACCCCTCAGGTGTTCTTCACCGAGGACCCAGCCGCTGATGAGCGGGTCTGCCTCCGGGTACCATACAACTGACTCCCCTTCCGACAGCTCGAAGACAGGGCTGTGGAGGTACATGATTGTTTCCTCCCTGCTGAAACCGTAGCCCACGGGGTGGGTGTTGTCAACCAGGACTCTCAGTAGGCTGCCTGGGCAGTAGAACTCTTTCTCGCTTAGTCCTTCAAGAGGCAGCTTTGCACCTGCCCACAAGTCTTTGACGGCGTACTCGTTACTCCTGTTGAGGCAGACGACGGTGCCCCCTGCCTCCACGAACTTGCTGACCTCCTTGTTGCCCACTTCGCCGATCCCCATCGTGTACTTTTTCTCGAACTCGGCAGGATTATAGTACCTCTGTCCCTTCATGCCGTCCATGACGGCAGTCCTGTCCAGGTCGGGTATGATGAGAAGATCAATCATGTCTGATAGGCCGCCTTTCCGCACGTCCTCTGGGTACAGGTTCACGTACTCAAAACCGTACTCATCCAGAACCATCCTGAGCCAGCCCTCGTCAGCGTTGGGCAGCCAAGCTCTGTAGATACCGATCCTGGCTTTCCCAATCTCAAAGACCTCGCAATCGATTTCGTTGACACCGAAAAAGTCGAGCCCATATAACTTGGCTATTTCTTCCAGCTCACCATCGAGCCCGTCCTTGGACTCTATGATGAACGTGCCAGGGGGCATCGTAATTCCCTCGAAATCAATCCCTTCGAGTGATCTGTTCACCGTGTACCTCCCTTTCAACAGGGTGTTCACAGCCTTGGCCGCGTAGTTGGGCACGGGTGAAAGCAGGTAGAACGGGGCACCATTGTTTGACACGGAGCCAGGCTCCAGGACCGGATCATCAACCTCCTCAAGGACCGCATCGAAGACATCGGCCACCTCTACCACCTCAACCCCTAGCTGGAGGCTTAACGTATGCCCCGTGACATCGTAGGGCACCACGGGGGCGTCATCAGGGCTGTTCCTAAGGTCAGGGTAGACTTGGTTCTCCAGCAATGTCTTGGCGAACCCACCGTACGGCTGTGCGAACCTCACGACATAGCTTCCTGCGGGGTACTCGACCCCGTCCGCGGTCAGGGGTTCAACTGCCTTATCGACTCTGACATCCCCCATCCTGAGGACCCAGATCAGCTCGGTCACAGCACCATGATCCCGCTGACCGTCAGGGATTATGAAAGCGTACGGGCTACTGGCGTCAAGTGCTCTTTTTCCCATCTCGTAAGTTCCTCTAAGCCACCTCCCCCTGAACTTCGCCGCCGTCTGGAGACACGCAAAGGCCGTCGTAAACTCATAATCCACGATGTCCCTAAGTGTCCACTTCCCTCCCTTCCAAGGCATGGTGTGGTTCCACCTAGCATCATGTGGCTTGAATCCTCTTGCACCTGACAGCTCATCCTTCTCGATCTCGATGGGCGTTGCTATCTTGACTGAAGCCGCCTCGGAGAGAATTCTGATCCCGCCATGGTAGTGCTGGTAAGCCCTTGCCGGAGTCCACGCATCGAAGACCCAGTGGGTAGATACTCCTTCCTTTCCCTCCCTTGCGAGGGCATCGGCCATGCTTGAGCCCATGAAGTTGACACCGCTGGTGAGGACGGGGTCGATGTTGGGCTCGTACGGATCGGTGAAAGGCGGGACGTAGAACCTGGGCCCGTACCTGCCCATCTGGTGTATATCGTACACGATTTGGGGATGCCAGACGTTGTGGACCTTGCTGATGGCCAGCTGGGTCTCCTTCAATGTGAACATGTACCAGTCCCTGTTGTTGTCGTGGCCTGCGTACTTGTGGTACACATACGGGGGGTTACTTCCCTCGTATGGCGTGCCCAGAGTCTTCTCGTACCAGTCAACCACGAGCCTGTTCCCATCGGGATTAAGGGAGGGTACCAGCAGGAAAATTGTGTTCTCAAGTATCTCTCCGACATCATATCCGTCGTCGGAGGCTAGTCTGTGGGCGAGATCCATGCTCATCTGACTGCCACCTATCTCGGTGCTGTGGATGCTGCACGTTATCATTACAACTGTCTTGCCCATCTCAATCAGTCTGGAGGCGTCCTCCTCACTCAGACCAGCGGGGTCGCTGAGCCTGAGCTGGATCGCCCTCAATTCGTCGATCTTTGCGTGGTTGTCCTCCGATGTGATAGTCGCCAGGATGAAGGGGTTGCCCTCGGTGGTCTCCCCCAGGTCATCAACGACGATTCTGGGCGAAGCCATGCCCAGTTTTGTGAAATATTCTACAATCTCAGGCCAGTCGGCTATCTTCCTATCAGTCCCTACCTTGAAACCGAGGAAGTCCTCCGGTGATTGAATGCCATTTGAGCTCATACAGTGAAGGAAGCTTTTCTGGTAGTTAAGCTTAGACGAATAAAGCTAAGAGCCGTAAAGGTATTGGTTAGGAAATGGACGCAGAGGAAGAGAAACAGGTCGGGCCGGACGAGGAAGAGGAGGTCACCGAGGCAACTGAGCCTGAGCCACAGTCCGATAATGACTTCATGGCAGGCGCGATGCTGGCTAACGGTATCGTATTCGTCTGGATGCAGGCGTTGAGTGTTTTCAGGCAGTTCTTCAGCCAGTTACCGCCTCGTTTCCTCGTCGATGTTAGTTACATCCTCTACCTGCTCGCGGGGTACCTCGCGTCCAGGCAGGTCATCAGGAGGGCCAAGAGGGATTACCTGAAGGCTGGTTTGAAGACAGCAGGGTACAGCACTATAATGGGGCTGCTGATACTCAGCTCGATGAACAGCGATCAGACCCTAGCGTTGGCGATAACCCTGGGGGTATGCTATTTCGCCGGGGGTATTCTAGGAAGCTATATCGAGACAAAGGACAGGCTAAAAAGGCGCGGAGTCGAGGCAAGTTCTTAAATTCTCTTTAAACAAAGCATTCCTGACCCTGTGAACCACATGTTTTGGGACGAAGAATTATCACCTGAGGAAGAAGACGAGATCATTGAGTGGACAGCGAGAGAGCTTTACAAGTACGGCATGGAGACAGCTGCGATTCTCTTCCTTGAGAGCTACAAGCCAATGAGCAGGATCGGGACAAGTATGGGTACCGTTTTCTTCACTCCCCTGATGCCGATATTTGGTGACAACGCTGCTATCAAGAGCCAAAAAGTGATGAAGCTTTTCGAGGAGCACAAGAACGTTGAGAAGCTCATTGTACGGCTTGAGGAGATCGCCTCAAAGGGCCTCAACCCGAAGAGCGATGATAAAAAAGACAAAGTCTCTGAGGGTGATTCTATGAAGAAAAAGGGATGGAGACAATACATTCCTTTCCTGTAGTTCAATTTCTATGATTTTTATCAGATATCTTTTCTTAATCTTCACATGCGATGCAAAAAAGAAACTAATCGAATATTCTGTTACACATCCTGTTATTGATGTTATAATTATGTTTAAAATCTTTAAAAACGTGTAGTAATTACCTATTTTATTGCGTGAATAGAAAAAAGTATTATATATACAGAAACATGATTAAAATCAAGTCAACATTCACGTGAGCCTAAGGTAACTTCATTTCATTATGATTTGCTTTATGCGGCTCGGTGGATTAGGCTAACAAACGGAAGGAAAACAATGGCAATTATAGTAGAAGGACGACTGATGACTTTCGCTATAATGATCGTTACCTTCGGGGTAATGTATTATTATATGTCGATAAGCAAAAAGAGCGACTTCAAAGTTAGAACACTGCCAGCAATGCTAGCCATTCCGGAAGCCGTAGGCCGAGCCGCAGAAATGGGTAAACCGGTCTTTTGGACTCCAGGAATTGGCGGCGGTCTAAATGATGCGACGCAGGGACCTCAGATCCTTGCCAGCATCAGCATCCTCCAGTACCTGACTGAGGAGTGTGTCAAAGCAGGCGTAAGGCTAGATGCCTTCTGCCCGCTTCCTGATGCGCTTCCACTGGTAGAGGAGACGATGAGGACAGCGTATCTGTCACAGGGTAAACCAGAAGAGTTTGACATCGAGTCAATCACATTCATCTCTGGCCAGTCCGCTTACTTGAGCGGGGTACTGGGATACTTCCAGAGAGAGCGTCCAGCCTCAAACATACTGATGGGCGGATTCTATTACGAATCCGTCGTTATCGGTGAGGCAGGAAACGCTATCGAAGCAATGCAGATTGGCGGTACAAACAACACCCACCAGATGCCGTTCCTCGTCGCCACATGTGACTACATGCTTTTGGCAGAAGAGTTGTTCGCGGCGGGTGCCTCTGTTAGCGGCGATCCTGAAATGGTAGGATCGATCAAGGGAGAAGACATGGTTAAGTTGCTACTCGTAGCAATGACAACTGTTGGCTTCTTGCTTGGCGCTGCAGGTATTACAGTCATTGCCGACCTATTGGGGGTATAATGAGAAATGTCACAAGTACTAAAACGTGAAGTTGTTTACGCTTTTACTGGTCTAGTAACTGTACTCATGTTCGTTGAGTATTTCTTCTTCGCAGAGACTTGGTCTCTTGCAGAGACGATTAGGACCTGGGCTATAATAGTGTACAACATTTCATTGGGGCTCGGAGCTATCCAGCTCCTCAGACAGCACACTCTCAACTTACAGAGAAAAAGAGACAACTATGGTTACAGCGCAGTTGTGCTGGCCTTTTTCGCGATAATGTTCCTGACAGGAATGATGGGATATCTCGCGACTGGGCAGCAGACTGACAACGGAATCTACAACTGGCTCTTCGTCAATGTGTATACTCCACTAGGTGCAACACTGTATCCGATTACAGGATTCTATATCTTCTCAGCAGCATACCGAGCCTTCAGGGCGAGGAACATCGATGCAGCACTCATGCTCATCGCGGGCTGCTTCGTCATCCTGAGCAATGCTCCGGTTGGTGAGGCAATCTGGCCAGGATTCGCAACTATCGGCGAGTGGTTCAAGTTCACTGGGCAAATCCCAGGGATGAGAACCTTTGCTATGGTAGGCGCGCTTGGGATGATCGCTTATGGCTTCAGGGCACTGCTTGGTAAGGAGCGAGGATTCTACGCAGGAGGCGGAGACGAATGAGTATTACAGAAAAAATGGCAAACATGGACAGGAGAGTCTTTTACTGGATTCTCTTCTTCGCGATGATGGTTCCATTCCTGAGCCCGATAGGGTTCCCTCTAAGCATCGCTCCTAACACCCAGGACCTCTATGATGGAGTTACTGGTGATAGCATCGATGCGGGAGAGATATGGATCATAAACTTTGGCTACGGCGTTAGCGCTTGGTCAGAGTGTGCCCCAGGGGTAACTGTCGTAACGAAGGCTCTGTTCAGAGAGGATGCCAAGATAATATTCATGGGACCTCATTACGACGTTGAGCTAACTATGAACAAGCTTATGGAAGATGCAGGAGCAGACTTCGCAGGTAAGGAATACGGGGAGGATTATGTCTTCCTCGGGTATATTACCGGTGGAGAGGCCGCAATCACGCAGCTCGCAAGCGATATGAGGAGTGTTTATCCACAGGATCACCATGGTACTGACTTGGACGACATTCCACTTATGGCTGATGTAAATGAGTGGCGGGATATCGCGGGTGTTCTGTCCTCTGATACTGGCGACTGGGGAGCATATTTCCTACGCCAGTGGCAGGAGCCACATGATGTTCCATTAGCTCAGATCGGTATCTCAATGCTTGGTTCAACCGGTATTCCATACTGGTTGGCAGGTAACTACTTTGGCATGAGCGTCGGCTCAAGGGGCGGCGCAGAGCTTGAGAAGTTAATCGGAGAGCTAGGAGAAGCGACAACTGCGATGGACAGCATTAGCGTAAGTCACCTGATGATAGTCATAGCCGTCATAATGGCAAACATTGGAGTATTAACTGACCGTGGGAGGGAAAGCTAAATGGCATATCCAACAGCGATGTGGGACGTAGTCGGTCTCTGGACCGGATGGGTCCTGATGCTGACCATCTATAGCTACCCACTGTACAAGGAAAACCCAGTCTATAGGTTCTCGGAGCATATGTTCATCGCCATATTCTTGGCGATCAACGTTGTTACCAACATTAACAACGTTATGAGAATAGCTGTGACACCTATGCTGGAAGGAGAAATCCTGATGATTGTTCCCCTGATAATGGGTATCATGATCTATGCGATGCTGATACCCGAGTATCGATGGGTGAGCAGGTATCCGATAGCTCTACTGGTAGGCGCAGGCTTCGGCCTCGGCATCAGAGGAACCATCGGACCGAACATTCAGGACGCGATAGCCAGCACCATCACCGCACCAACTGAGGGCGGGGCACTGGCTTGGTTCAACTTCCTGTACATTGCGGTAGGATTGGTCTGCAGCCTGATGTATTTCTTGTTGACCATGGAGCACACTGGAGCCCTAAAGGCACCGACCAGAATTGGACGACTGTTCATCATGGTTGGGTTAGGAGCCTATTTCGGCAACACGGTGTTGTTCAGGTTCACCATGCTTACAGGCAGAGCGAAGTTCTTCCTAGAAGTCCTTAAACTGATTCCGATGTAAACATACATCCCCTTTTTCTTTTATTTTTTATAACATACCTTAAGACAGCGGTAGCAAGGGTTATTTTATGGATGCCGACCTGCTCGATGCGTTTCTTGAGGAATCACTTCTCTTTCCAAAATCCAAGCTTGAGGCGTTTCTAGCATCATATCTGGGGCTCAGGCCAGCAAGCCAGGTCACGATACCCGCCGAGTTACCGTACGGAACAGAGATGGGTCAACGCATTGATGAGGCGGTAAAGCCGCACCTCGCCAAGCTCCAGGCAATCGCTGACCCGAGGGTAAGGGCAGCAGCGGTGCAGGCAATGAAGAAAATGCTTGAGGACCGCTTCGAGGAGATAGTGGAGGGGTCCGATGCATACAAGTCATATTACCGTTGGTCCGAGGAGCTGGGGCTCCGTAACAACCAGATCAAGGTCAGGCCCACGGTCCACGAGCTGTATATTTTCAAGGAAAAGAGCACTGGCGGGTGGATCAGGAAGCTCATGGCGGACAGGGGCAATATACGCAAAAAGACCCAGAGGAAGCCAGGGCCCAACGTTGACCCCATCAGGTTCGCGTACCCAGAGGAGTTCAACGAGAAATGGCTCCTCAGGAACGGTGAAGTCCTGGGCTACCCCGAGTGCTGCGTGAGGAGCTACGCTAGGGACAGGATCAACGGCGTGAACGTGGAGGCCAGGGCGTCCCGTCAGCTAGTTGAAACCCTCAAGGAGAAAGAGGTGGACACCCACGTCTACTTCACTGGCTTCTTTTTCCCGTGCAGCCCTCACTGCGAGAACGCACTGTCCAAGGGGCACGATTGGGCTGATGCCTTTACCGGGCTCGACCCAAGGCTAACTGGGCTATACGAGAGCATCCTGCAGATGAACACTGAGCTCGTGCTGCGCCAGCCCGAGCTGATACAGAAATACCTTAGTCAGTTCAAGAAGGGCTAGGGGTTGGGGTAGGGCGGTGGATACTCGCCCTTCGCGACCTCTATTCGCTCCACCTTGAACACAACGGGCCTCTCGGAGTCTGGGCAGCTGTAGTAGGTGATCTTGTCCATGTAATCCCATGACTCGGTGACCTCCCTGGTCATGGCGCTTGTCAGCGGCAGGATGGCGCTCAACGCGGCGAGGCAAACGGCATCGGTCTCGTGCATCACAAGCTGGCCCGGGTTCCCCGCCACTGTCATCTTGTCCCCCACCTTGTACATCTTACATGGCCCAGAAACATGGGTAGGCCCTCCGTCCACGCTCTTTGGCTTCCCGACATCAACAACTGTGTAAACTACCTTGAACATAGATCAAACTGTGTCATGAACTGATATAGGCTTTACATGTGCGTTGACCAAGGGGTTTAAAATCAGCCCAGCATCATCTGGGGTCCAGAGTGGTTCAATAGGGTTTGTGATACGACCAAGCATATGATCAGGGAGCTTGAAAAACAGGTTCCCCTCGCGAGGCGTATGATCGAGGAGGGCGTCCTAGATGCTGGAGCGTTTGACTACCCCGAGATCAACAACGGCTGCGAGATTATCCCTTGACAACCCTATATATATCCGAGCCCAAGGATAGCTGTCTCCATTGGATCAATCATATTTACAGAAGATCAGGGAGCTTTTCCCCCTAGATACCGGGGCCATGACACTCCAGAAACTTTCAACCCTCTCTCCTTCTACTAGGCTCTACCGGGTTGATACTGCATCGTCTAGCCTCATAGGAGATGATCTTGGCAATTGTTACATCATCGACACGCCTGAGGGGCAACGGATAGCGTCACATCCTCATCTGGTAGGCTCTGAGTTGGAAGCTCAATCACTTCAGGCGGCACGCGAGTTCAAGGCAGCCCTCAAGGAACTTGACATGATAACCGACTCCACCGGGATCCTCCACATCCTGCGGGGGAGCTCGGGGTATATGATGCACAAAGTGCTACCGAACCTACCTTTGATCCGCGTCAGGACCGAGTACAGGAACGACGGGTACAGGGCACACAGCGATGATTCAAGGCGCATCGAGGTGACCTACTCCGACTACGATGGGTTTGACCTTGACACGCTAATAATCCCTGACACCTACGCCACTGGCAGGTCAGTGGAAGCCGCGCTCCAGCACATGGCGGAAAGAGGAGGGAAGCTGAGTACCATCATCATCTACGGGTTCATCGCAATCCCGAGCATGAGACGCCTGAGTGCCCTATGCAAAACCTTGGGGGCGCGTCTGATAACCTTCGCAATATGCGATATCACTCAACTCGCGGCCAACAACTACGACATGACCCTGTTCGGGATCGACGAGCATCACCACTCCGCAACAGGCGAACTGAGTCTGTTAGGCTCAATCCTCGGGGAGGAGACACTGCGTGAGATGTCCGAGAACTTCATACCCGGTCTCGATCAGCCCGGCGACTGGAGTGAACGTCAGGCCAAGCTGTTCGATGGGTATCGTGAGGAGCCTGGCGATATCAAGGGGCACTTATCAAAGTCCATCACGTTCATCGAGTCCCTTGACAAGGTGAACCGTAAGCAGGATTGGTACAACGACAGGATTAAACGATTGACTGAGGTCGAGCTTGAGAACCTCCGCTCAACTATTTCGAGGTACTAGGCGACCCTGGCCCTCCCGTATTAAAACTGAGATAAGATACTATGAGATAGAAAATCTATATCCCTAAACAGTCCTCTATGACACCATGGAGTCAAGACTTTTCAAACTCACCCGCCCAGAGGTCGAGGAGTACCTCAAGGAAAACGACACGATCCTCTTGCCGTTAGGTTCAACCGAGCAGCACGGCAAGCATATGGCAGTGGACACCGACGCCTTCACGGCCCAGGAGATCTCACTTCGGGTCGCCCAGAAGACCGGGGTGCTGGTAGCCCCTTTGATCAGCTACGGATACTCGCCCCACCACATGAACTTCGCGGGCTCTGTGACCCTCTCGTTCAGGACGCTGGTCAACGTATTGAAGGAGGTCTGCGGGAGCCTCATCCACCACGGCTTCAAGAAGATAGTCATCATGAATGCTCACGGCGGCAACACCAACTCTATCAGGCTGGCCCTCAAGGAGATCGAGATGGAGACAGGTGTCCGTGTGTACAGCGTCATGGTCTACCCCTCAAAGACCGGCTTCGGTGCGGAGGGGACCAAGGTGCTGACCCAGGAGGGAGGGGGCCATGCATGCGAGTCCGAGACAAGCGTCGGCCTTGAGCTGGGCCACAGAATACTCATGGACAAGGCCGAGAAGTGGAAGCCCGAGTACAGCAGCATCTCTGACAGCGACAGGGGTAAGGTGAATGCTGCCTACATGTTCGACGAGTACACCAGCATCGGCAACCTGGGGGACCCAACCATCGCCACCAAGGAGAAGGGCAAGGTACTGGTGGAATCGGTGGTCAATGACCTAGCCGAGTTCATCGAGGACCTCAAGAAGAGATAAAGCCCCAACTCCCCACTAATCCATTATGAACCGGGATTTTGGGGTCTTCATAAACCCTGAGCGGCCACGATATTCTTTGATCAGGGACGAGGTGTTGACCACTGAGAGGCTTGGCTTTGACTCCGTCTGGCTGAGCGACCATGTATTCGGCCTAGTGGGGAGCCCCGCAAACCCATTCTACGAGTGCTGGACAACCACCTCCGCGCTGGCAGCAGAGACTAAGCGGGTAAGACTGGGCCAGCTTGTCATGTGTAACCCCTTCAGGCACCCGCCCATTGTGGCAAAGATGGGTGCGACACTGGATTCAATCAGCGACGGCCGGGTGATCCTTGGCCTAGGTACAGGCTGGGCCGAAGACGAGTTCAAAGCATATGGCTACCCATTCGAGAAGCCCTCCACACGTGTCAGGAGGGTATCCGAGGCGGCTCAGATCATCAGGAAGATGTGGACCGAGGAAGAGGCCAGCTTCAAAGGACACCACTACGAGATCGGTGGTGCCTACTGTTCCCCAAAGCCAGTCCAGAAACCCCACCCTCCGATAATGATTGCAGGAAGCGGCGAGCAGTTGACATTGAAGGCAGTGGCCAGGTACGCTGACTGGAGCAACTTCGTTGCCTGGTTCGGATCACCCGAGGCGTTCAGCGACAAGGTGGATGTATTGAACAAACACGGCGATGCGGTGGGTAGGGACACCGGAGAGATCACCAAGAGCTTCGCCGTCTACGTCCTCATAGGCGAGGATAGGGCGGAGGCCGAGGCAAAGGAGGCTTACTTCAACGAGACAATGGAGAAACGGTGGGGGCCGGGTTTTGACAGAAAGGCCCCGTTAAGGGGTACACCTGAAGAAATAATCAATCAGATCGGGGAGTACCGTGACACAGGCGTTGACTACTTCATCGTCAGGTTCATGGGGGGAGACTTCCAGCGCGAGGCGGATGTGTTCTCAGCATTGGTCCTCCCCGAGGTGTAGCTACTCGCTTCGCTGTTAGCTGCTGAACACCTCCTCAAGAAGTTTTCAAAGAAATTAACCCCCCATTTTATCTAAACAAACACCAAACTAACATCGAAGATCATGAACATCAGGGACGCAATCCAGGAAGACAACCAGAGCCTCATCGAGCTCCAGAGAAAGTGTCCAATGGGTACCGATCTGGTGCTCCAGCTAGACAGCAGCCCCGACTTCTTCAGTAGGTCAAGGGGCTACGAGGCCTGGCACGTTCTGGTGGCTGAGGAGGAGGGCAAACTACTGGGGGCAGCTGGCTACACGGTGCAGGACAAGCCAATCGGGGGTGAGATGCGTTCCATGGTCTACGAGTACGGGTTCATGGTTGACCCAGATGTGCGGAGAAGGGGCGTGGCCTCTGCTCTCCAGATGGAGATTGAGAAGAGGACCGCCGACTCTGATATCCTGCACCTCAACATCATCGAGGGCAACGCCGCCTCACACGGCTTTTTCACTGTTCACGGGTTCCAGCGGGTGAGAGAATGTGTCCCCTTGATGGTCATGGCGTACAAGGAGCACCCAGTGGACAAGTTCAAGATAAGGCGGATGAGGGAGGATGACATTCCCGTGGTCGTGGACCTCCTGAACGAGACATACAGGGGCTACGAGATGTACAACGAGGTTACAGAGGGCTCGTTCAGGAAGTACTACCATCGCCTCCCCTTCCACAACATGGATGACATCTACCTCTACGAGGGTGACACCGTGCTCGCCGTCGCCGGGGTATGGGACTATGACAGTGTCATGAAGTTCAAGTTAATGGAGTTCGACACAAAGTGGAAGCTCATGCGCATGGTAACCAATTTCATGGGGCTCTTCACCGCGATGCCCAAGATGCCCGATGTGGGAGAGGAGATGACCAACTGGTACCTGACCCCCATAGGCATCAGGGACGCCCACGCTGCGAACCAACTGCTGGGCTACCTGCTGAATATGGCCTATAAACAGGGCGTCATGATGATTAATCTCCCAATGGACGCGAATAGCCACGTCAAAGAGATACAAGGGAGTTACAGGCACGGCTCTGGCAGCTTCTTCTGGTACATGAAACCTGTTTCAGGTAAGGAGTTGCCTGAGATGGGGGCTGAACCTATGTTCGTGGATATCCGGGATATCTAAAAGGGGGAAATAAAAAAAGGGTTTTTCCCGTTCCTACTGGAACAGGAACACTATGTGCACGTTCACTGATACGCTCAGGTCGCCGCTGATGATCTGGGTCGGTGCCCTGAAGGAGGCTGAGCTGTCCATAGCTGCCTCAGCGTAGGCCACGTTTGTCCTCGCTGGGACGTAGCTGCTCTCGGTGACGCTCTGGACTCCACTGATAGTGAGTCCGAGGGTGTCAGCGATCAGATCGGCCTTGTCCGTGGCGTCGCCCAGTGCGAGGATGTACGCAGTGTTCTTGAGCTCCTGCATCTTCGCGTCGCTCAAGCCAAAGCTTATACCGTCCATCCTGTTTGCGCCCGCGCCGCCCGCTGCATCGATGACATCTCCCACAATGTCAAGGTCCTTGACCGTTACCTGCACCATGTTTGTAACCATATACCCGAGGAGGACCCTTCCGTCCTCGGTCCAGTCGTACTGGGGGTAGACGCTGTAACTGGTGGTCTTGATATTGTCCTCGCCGATGCCCGTTAGCATCAAGGCGTCGATGATAGCTCCCATTGACTCAGCGTTGGCTGAGATGGCTTCTGCTGCTGTGTCCTTTGTTACCTCGACGCCCATGTTGATGGTGGCCTCGTCGGCAGTAGTAGATGCCGTGCCCGCACCGCCCAGACTGATTGTTTTCTGTGTGACGTCATCTGAGAGGAGGGTTGGAGTTGCTGTTTCACCGTAGAGTGTGGGCACTCCTTGGCTCACACCGACCCCGCTTGGGTATCGGAAGCCTGATGGGAGGCCACCGTCTTGGTCAACGGCTTCTGGCCTGTACGCGATTATCACACCTGCCAATATGATGCTGAGACAGATGGCGGAAACCGCGAACGCTTGTTGATTCTTTTTCATTTTTAATCAACCCACCAATGACATGCGGTGGATATATACCCATCAAATAGAACAGGCGTTCAAAGCCTTAGAACGGCAGCTAGTAATCCTTGTATTGTTTGAAGCTGTCCACAATCTTGACTGCCACGGATCTCAACGACTCCGGTAGGGCCTCGTCACTCTCTATCATCTCGCCCAGGTAGGCGAGCCTATGCTTCATCCAGTAATAGTCCTCAAGGAGCAGCGCATAGCCCAGCTCAAAGTCAGCCGCCTTCAGATGGGCCTCGTAGGTCTTCTCCGGCAGGCTACCCGAGACAGTCTTATCCCCTATCTCTATACCCATCTTGATGAACTCGCTTAACTCCACTACAACGTGGAGCATCATGTACTCGCTGCCCAGTATATCTCTGATGGTGACCCGTTTGTTCGCGATCTTGTCTCCCAGCAAGAAGGAGTAGAACTCGTCCGGGGCACACTTTTTGAGGTCGTACTCAAACTCCTCCAGTAACTCGTGGGTCTGGTTAAGCCTGAGCTCGACTATCTCCTTTATCTCGTCAAAGGACGGCGCTACCATGTAGAATGACCCTTCTTCGAGTGTTTAAAATTAGTGGGGAGAAGGGACTATTTCTTCCCCGGTGTGGGGATGTGCCAGTCGTGTCCCCTCTCCGTGACCACGTACTCTGGCCACGGCAGGTCGATTGGAGGGGTCCACGTCGGGTCAAGCTGTGGGGGCTCGTACTCGTGCTTGATCCTCTCAGCCCACTCGTCTTTGCACGCCTTCAGCTTGGCTGGGTCCTCCGCCAGGTCCATCAACGTGCCGCTGATGGCCTTCGCCGCGGTGTAGATGGTTCTGTCAATGGGGCCCTTCACGCCTCCCAGGTAGAAGTGGGGCCACCTCGGCAGCCTCTCGCCCGGTACCCTGATCTGCGGCCTGTAGACCTGTATCCAAACCCCAGGGCAGTGCCATTGGAACTCGACATAGTCGTCGCTCCCGTGCTTTTTCTGGTGGCTGGGTATCCCACTCCTCCACATCTTCTCCCATTCCTGGGGCGTCGTCAACTCCTCGTTGTACGGCTCCTCCTGTTCTGGGTGCCCCATGTTCCTCAACAACTCATTGGCGATCTCCTTGTCGCCGTCAGTAAACTTTGGTGCCCCAATGAGCTCCAGGTTCTCATATGAGAGATCCGCCAGTGCCCTGTTAAAGAGCCCTGTTCTCATCTTGGTAACCCATCGTATCGAGAGTTTCGTTCCCGTTATCTTGGCTACGCTCTCAGCATTGTTGATCAGCACCTTGGCAATCTGTTCCTGCTGTGTCAGGCTGGGGCTCCTGAACGCGTACTGGATGATGCCGATCTTGGGTGAGATGTTGTCCGCCGTTGCCTGTCCCGCCGCCATCACCGCCTCATTGATCGTCCATAGGCCCGTCCTGGGCAGCATAGCCTCCTTGGTGTACTTTGTGGTGGTGAACATCATTGCAACTGCATCAAGGGCTCCCGGAGCACGTGCGTTCCTCGGTAGGTCATCCGCATAAGCCATCCACTTTTCGGGCTCATCGCACTCGAACGTAAACGCCACGTTCCAATAACTGCCCCACTGCGTCTCGTATTGGACTGTTGTGTACGCTCTGGGGTGCCAACCGACCATTGCATCTAGCCCCTCGAAACAGCCCTTTGATGCGAACCAGCTCTTGGCGCACACCTTCTCAGCGGGTGTCCCGAATACCTTGATTGTACCCTCTATGCCATGCTCCTCCATGGCATGCTTCAGCGCAACGGAACCTGATAGTGCCGCTACCCCTAGTGCGCTGTGTGGGTCGGAGTGCCCCGCTTTGTACGGGTTGGCCGCGGACTTGTATGGTACTAGATCCTGGGCTGCTGATGGCGTTGCGTCATACTCGGTGTACGTCGAGAGGACAGGTTCTCCATCCCCCCAAGTCGCGATGTACGCAGTTGGCATACCTGCAACCCCGTGCTCGACTTTGAATCCTTCCTTCCTGTGAAACTCCACGAGTGCCTTTGCTGACTTGTACTCACGGAAACTGGTTTCCGCATAGTTCCATATCCGGCTGTGGAAATCTGAGATCCTCTCGGCGTTATCGTCTATCCACTTGAACGCCGTCTTCTTAGCCTCTGTTAACTTTGCCAAAATGGGCTCACGGTATCTACGTCCCGTTTTAGGTATAAAACTGCTAGGAGAATGAGAATGAAATAAAAAATTAATAAAAATGGTGTGTTTATTTGACTTCTGACAGGACCTTTCGAGTCTCGTCTGGGAAGTCTCGAAGTAGGTTGTTCATGACAACCTTGGCGACATATTGCTTGAACCCGGCCTCGTCGTACGCGGCTGAGTAAATACGCCTGTGTCCACCCTTTCCTGTAATCTCCGTGTAGTTAAGCACACTCTCGTCTACCATTGCGTTAAGGAAATTGATGATTGAAGCTCGGCTAATTGTCCGTTTTCCGTCTAGGTCCTCATTTACCTGCATCCACACGTCGCGGCTTGAAGCGCCTTTATTGATGCGCCATAGGTAATGTAGGGCTACTTCCTGGTAGTCCTTGAGGACCATAGCCAGTCCCTCGTTTGCTGTGTCAATAGTTAATGTCAGTTCTTAGTCACCAACGAAAAGAAAGTAACACCCCATGCTATTTAAACATTCAGATATTATTAATGGTGAAAAAGTAAATAAAATACGCATGATTTCATCCAAATATGTAAACATTCATGTTTTTTATCCTCTCTTTTTGACAAAGGGAATCCTTTTGTTTTTTTAATATTATGAAATATTAAACATAACTCTCTTTGAGAAGTCTTTTTATCCTCGCAGACAATGAAACTGGAAGGGTAATTCAATAGAATTAATCGAAAACCCGGGGAAACGGAAGACACTTTGATAGAAACCGAACGAGTCTTGCTTCTGATCTCCTCGACCCTTTTCCTCAACTATCTCGGCGGCATGTTCTACAAACGAACCAAAATTCCTGACATCGTCTGGCTCCTCGTGTTCGGTATGGTGCTGGGGCCGATCCTCAAATTCTTCGATGCTGCCCTGTTCCTGGACATATTCGACCTCATGCTCCTGGTGACCGTGGCGCTATTCGCGTTCAACATGGGGTTGAACTTCAACATACAGCATCTTCTCGGGAACACGGCGCGCGCCTTCAACATGGCCATAATGAGTTTTCTGGTCACAACAATTACCGTGGGTCTCGCACTGAGCGTTGTACTCCCCAAGTATTTCAATTTTGTAAACGGTCTCCTTCTGGGGGCCATGATTGGTGGTATGGACGGCGTATCCATCCGTGGTCTCATCAACAGCCTCGGGGCCGAGTCCAAGGAGATGGGAGTGTCAGGGGCTTTCCTCAAGCTGGAGTCCACTTTAGCCGACCCCATCAAGGTGGTGGGCGTGGTCACGATCATCAAGATGGTCACCATCGCAGGGGCAGGCCCCCAGTCGGCAGCCCGGGACATACTTTTTTCCCTCACCACAGCAGCTTTGATAGGCATCGGGGCTGGACTAACATGGGGAGAATTCATCAGCAGACTCGGAGACAGGCCGCTGAACTATATGCTTACCATAGCCGCACTTTTCCCCGTCTACGTGTTCGCCGAGATCATTAGCGGAGGTGGTGGCGGACCCATTTCGGCCTTCCTATTCGGTGTCGTTTTGATGAATTATGCCTTTGTCACAAGATCCCTTAACATGAAAAGGCGGTCCAGGATCGACAGGCGCAAGATACGGGAGTATCATGACGAGATTTCGTTCCTCGTGAAAGCCCTATTCTTCGTTTACCTGGGTCTCATCGTGAGGCTTAACCCCGCATATATCGCGGTGGGGGGTTTCCTAACCGCCCTGATAATCGTTGTTCGCTTCCTGACGGCGACCCTGATGGGTAATCTTCAGGGGTTCCCGGACGAGCAGGTAATCTATACCCGGTACTTCTTCATACAGGGAGCTGGTAGCCTCGTCCTGAGCCAGTTCGTGACCAAGTATGATCCTAACTCGGTCTTCTTCCCCGGCTCCGAGGTTTTCACGAATCTCATGGTACCCATCGTCCTGATCTCGATAGTCTTTACATCAGTTGTTGCACCGGTCCTCGCCAGAAAGCAGACAATGGCCGAGATACATGTAATTGACGAGGGATTAGACCCAGAAGAGCCTGAGAAACTCGGTAAAAATGGGGAAAAGAGCTAGTCAAGGTACTTTTTGAACCAGCGAACCATGTGCTCCAGTCGTTCAGCCCTGTGTTTTGGCTTACCCGACCTGCTGAGCTCGTGGCTCTCACCTGGGAACCTGATGAACTCGGTCTCCACGCCCAGCACCTTCAGTGCGGTGAAAAGCTGTTCGCCCTGCTCCATTGGGCAGCGGTAGTCCTCCTCGCTGTGGACTATCATGGTGGGCGTCGTCACGTTCTTGATGTGGGTGATAGGGCTCTTCTCCATGAACGTGTCAAGCATGTCCCACCAGTCACCACCCATCTCGGTCTTTCCGAACGTCCACCCGATGTCGCTGACACCGTAGAAGCTCATCCAGTTGCTTATGCTTCTGAATGTGACAGCTGCCGCGAACCTGTTCGTCTGGGTGATTATCCAGTTGGTCATGACGCCGCCGTAGCTCCCACCGGTGACTCCTAGCTTGTCAGCGTCCACCCATGGGTTCGCCTCGATGACTACATCAACTGCCTTCATGAGGTCGTCGTAGTCCTGCTCGTGGTAGTTACCCGGAAGTCCTGCCTGGAAAGCCTCGTTGTAGCCGCCGCTTCCCCACGGGTTGATGTACATCACCGCCCATCCCTGGGCTGCAAGTACCTGGAACTCGTGGTTCATGCTGTTGCCGTAGGCACCCCTCGGCCCGCCGTGGATGTGCAGGATCAACGGGTATTTCTTGGATGCATCGAAGCCAGGCGGTTTGCACAGCCAGCCTTCAATGCTGTGACCTGCGTTACTGGTGAACGAAAAGTGCTCGTGACCCTGTACTTGGACTTTTTTCATGTAACCCTTGTTCAGGCTGGTGATCTGTTTGGATTTCGTCCCGTTCCAGAGCCAGAGCTCGATGGGCTCATCTGTCCTGAGCACCGTGTATGCGATCTTACCGTCCCCGCTGATGCTGAAAGACTCGACGCTGTGGTCAACCTCTCCGATGACTTTCTCGACTTGTTCCCCTTTCATGGATACCCTGTATAGGCTTGAGACGCCCTCGTAGCAGGATGTGAAGTAAAGATGGTTATTGTGCCACGTGGGATTCACGTTGGGGCTACCCACCCTGATATCGCAACTGAGTCTCGCTCCCAGGTCTTGGTCAAAATCAGTGGTGAGGTTCTTCGACTTGCCGTCCTCCAAGATCCACACATCACTGACAGTGCCTGATCCATTATGGTAGTCGTGACCGGTGTACGCTATCATATTCTTCTTCGATGCGATTCCACCGATGCTCATCAGCGTGTCGGTGATCCTCTTCGGGGCCCCTCCTTTTTTGTCCACCTTGTAGAGGTACCATCTCCTCACCAGGTCCGCATTATCATCGAGGTTTCCGTAGAATATGATGGTCTTGCCGTCGCCGCTCCACTTGGGGTCAGTAACATCGAACTCTCCCTCGGTGACCTGTTTGACCTTCCCTCCAGACGCTTTGACCGTGAACAGGTGCTTCCTGATGTTCTCGAAGAAGCCCTTGCCCTGGAACTTGTACACGATCCTATCGATGACCTTGACATCGCTGTCGCCCCGGTCAACCCTCTTGACGCCGCTTACGAAGAGTATGTTCTTGCCGTTTGGGCTCCACTGTGGTGACTCAACGCCCTCCTCGACATCGGTTACCTGGCGAGCCTCGCCACCGTCCACGTCCATGACGTATATCTGGGTCTTCTTCTCATCGTCCTTAGCGGGCGGCGTTGATGTGAACATGATCTGCTTGCCGTCTGGGCTCCAGCTGGGGCCCTTGTCCTTGCCCCTTCCACCCGTAAACTGGAAATTCTTTTTTACCTCAAGGTCGGCCATCCACAGGTGGTTGTGGTACGTGTCCTCCTCGAAATCCATCACTGTGTGGACGAAGATGACCCTCTTACCGTCAGGGCTTATCTTGGGGGCGCTCACCGTCGTGATCTCGCCTAGGTCCCTGATCTCCACGCTACGCTTGTCAGCCATAATAATCGAGGGATAATTTGTGTTTGAAGGTTAAAAAATGGACGCTAGAAACGCTTGCGCCTTTTGGGGTATGGCTGGAAGGGCGTCCGTGGCTCCATACCAACCCAGTCATCATCTACGCCCACCTCTCCCAAGGACCTCAGCAAGTCATAGGTGACCCATCTTGACACCTGCGGCTTCGTGTATTCCCATAAGCCGTACTGGTTTCGTGCTTCCACCACGAAATCAACCATTTCCCGGACCCTGGGGTCGTCTACGCTTGCTCCTATCCTGGAGCATAGCTTCAACATGTGGGCTAGATCGAAACGTGCATGGTACGTGATGAACCCCGTTGACTCCTCTGCACCAACTGTCCTTGCCATATCGAAACCAATGTGGTGCCTTTCTCTTGTCTCTCTCCCGAGGAGCAGGTCAAACGCTCTCCTCACCTCGTAACTCCTCGCCCTCTCCGGGTGCATGCTGAGGCATGTCAGCGCCGCCGTGGTGTTGCTTCTGCAACCCCATCTGCTGTGGGGCATCCGCCTGTACCCCGCGACGTATCCGTTGACACCGCTTGCTTTTCCCGTAGGCCAGGAGCCGTCGTCAAGCCTCTGGTCGATGAGCCAGTCATAAGCCGTCTCGGCCCTTGGGTCCTCCTCGTGGCCCGTTGACGCGATTCCCCTCAACGGCAGGCTCGTCTGCAAGCTCATGACATCATAGTTGTCCTGGCCATCGGCGTCAGTCCTGTAGTTTCCGAGGGGCCACGAGCCGTCCCTCTCCTGAGAGCTGAACAGGTACTCTACTCCCTTCTTGATGGACTTGTGCTCCGGGTCCAGTTCAAGATAGCCCAGCCTAGTCAGTGCCTGCGATGTTGTCTGGACTTTCCCCTGGGGCGCGTTCCCTGTGATACCCGTTGCGTCCCATGAGCCGTCGGGTCTCTGGAGCTTAATGAGTTTCTTGACGATGGGGTCGTTCAATCTCTGTTCTTTCAGCTCCCCAGCCTCGTCTGAATCAAGAAGATGCTTGTGGACCAGGTACCTGAGACTGATGGACCTGTCCGTGAGCAGTAGCGGTATCATCTCTTTCCCACCATCTCCTTTGCTATGTAGGGAGTCGTGGGAGTGTCCCTGATCTCTCCTGGTGGCCCCTCTGCTATCACCTTTCCCCCCTCAGGGCCACCTTCAGGTCCCAGTTCAATCACCCAGTCACATGATACCAGTACTCCGGGGTGATGCTCAACAACGATGACGGTGTTTCCCCCGTCAACGAGCCTGTGGAGAACTCCCTTGAGGCGTTCAACGTCCTCCATGTGCTGGCCCAGGGTGGGCTCATCTAGGATGTATAGGGTCTCGCCTTTCCTTTTCCTTGACAGTTCCTTGGCTATCTTGAGCCTCTGGGCCTCGCCTCCCGAGAGACTGAAGCCTGGCTGGTGTAGGACGAGGTACCCCAGTCCAACGTCTAACACAGCTTTCAACGGCGTCGTCACCTTCTCATGACTCTTGAACAGGTTGTACACCTCCTCCAGTGTCAGGCTGTTGAGCTCGGGGAGGCTGAAACCATTGAGCTTGACCGCCCACGCCTCTTGCCCGAACCCCGTGCCCCTGCATGTCTCACATTCAGCGTTGATGTCAGGCAGGAACTCCATCTCTGTACGTATCGAGCCCCTGCCCTTGCATACCGTGCACCGTCGAGTCAATACCTTCACGTCCAGTCCCTTCGCCCTCGCCTCCGCTGACTCAGCGTAGACTTTGGCCAGCTGCCTGTCCAACCCCAGGAACTTGGACGGGCTCTGGATTCCCCTCTTTGTCTGGTCGATGATGAGTGTGCTCTTCGGGGTATTCTCAATCGAGTCGTGTGCGCCAGGGTCCAGAGGCTCCCTTGCAACGCTGGTGGTCTGCTTGACAGGGTTCAGTGTCCTTCCCAGGGTATCGATGATGAGTGTGCTCTTTCCGCTACCCGAGACACCGCAAACACCAGTCAGAACGCCCCGTGGTATCCTCACAGGGTCGCCCCTGAGGTTGTTCTCGACCGCCCCATTGATTGTCATCCATCCTGACGGGTTCCGTGGCTCCCTTGCCTCATTCGCCCTCCCTCTAAGCCACTTGCCAGTTATCGAGTCCGATTCAATGATCGAACTGGGCGGCCCCTGAGCGGTGATTATGCCCCCGTTCACTCCAGCCCCAGGCCCCATGTCGATGATGTGGTCGGCCTTCTCAATGACCTCCATGTCGTGCTCCACGAGGATCACTGTGTTGCCCTCGTCCCTGAGTTCGGTGAGTGCCCCGTACAGAGCATTGACCTCCCTTGGGTGCAAGCTCCTAGTTGGCTCGTCAAGCAGGACGGTGAGGTTTGTGAGCCCGCTGCCCAGCAGTCCTGCCAGCTTGATCCTCTGGGCTTCTCCGGCACTAAGGGTGGCAGATACCCTGTTGAGGTTGATATAGCCCAGCCCCACTTGCATGAGGAACCTAATGCGCTTCTTCACGGTGCCCAGGTTGATGTTTGCTGGGTGCCCCTCAGGTGCGTTGATTGAGTCGGTAACCTGTGCCAGCTCTTTGAGTGACATCGTCCCCATCTCGTGTATGCTATGCCCCGAGAGCTTGACTGCCAGGTACTCCGGCCTGAGCCTGGCCCCGTTGCATCTGGGACAGACCTCCGTGTCTGTGTAGGTGCCGCCCACGTCCCAGTCCCGTATCCAGCCATAGATACCGGGGAAGTTGACGGTGCGCGTGTGGGTCTTGCCCTTGGGGTTGGTGAACAGCACCTCAAGGGGCTCGGGATCACCGGTGTAAAACATCTTACGTATCTCAGCTGGCACCTCTTCCCAGGGCGTCTCTGATGGGTCGAAGCCATGCCTCGCCGAGAAAGCCTGAACCACATCGTAGCCCCCGTTCCCTGGCTTGCACAGGTATCCCTGCGGGAAGAAGCCGGGGCTGTACATCGCGCCCTTGCAAAGGGGGAGCCTCGGCTCGATGATGAACTTACTCGGGTTGGGCTTCTGAAGCGAGCCGACTCCGTTGCATGTGGTGCACGCGGCAGCGTAGGTCATGGGGTTGAACCTCCTTGGAGACGCGATCGGTGCTGTTACATCACAGTTCGGGCAAGTCCACTCAGTTCCCCTTATCATTTCCCGCCCACACTCTGAGCAGCTCCTTGTCCCGATTGATGAGAAGAGGGCAGCCATGTTGAACTCGATCTCGGTCACGGTGCCCACCGTTGACCTCCTGCTATACAGCCTCCTTTCGGGGGTGATCGTGACTGTTACGCCTAGCCCAAAGACCTCGTCAACCGGTGCCTCCGGTCCCTCCTTTGTACCTTGCCTCTCGTACATTGACAGGGTCTCAAGGTACCGCCTTCTGGCCTCTGCCACAAGGGTGTCCGACACGCCGGTCACCACTGTTATCCTGCCCTTGGGGAATCGTGCGTCGATATTCCTCAGGTTGTGGGCTCGTGCCCCCCTGACTATAATCTCGTTTGATGTACCTGATACTCTACTGGAGCCGTCATTTGGCTCGATCTGGTCCTCCTCTATGATTGCCCTGCCCGTCAGTGATTCTCCACACTCAAGGAGACCGTCGTACTGCCCCATATAGATGACCTCGCCCCCGTTTGGCCCCGCACCGGGACCCAGGTCGATGACCCAGTCGGATGCCCTTATGATGTCCGTGTTGTGCTCCACGATGAGGACGGTCGCGCCCCTGTCAACGAGGCTGTTGAGGCTCATGAGGAGCCCGTTGATGTCCTGGGGGTGAAGGCCCGTTGAAGGCTCGTCTAGTACTATTAGCTTGTCGCTAAGCTTTCCTCTACCGAGGTGCTTTGCCAGCTTGACCCTCTGGGACTCCCCGCCTGACAGTGTCGGGCTCGGCTGGCCTAGCCCTAGGTACCCAAGGCCGATATCAAGCAGTGCCTTGAGTAGGCCCAGGGCCTTCCCCTTGCGCTTGGGGTCCATCTCTGTGTTCTCGATCCTCGCGTACGCCTCCTCGACGCTCAGGTCATAGAAGTCAGCTACCGAGAGCCTCTCACCGTTGAAGGTGATGAACGCCTCAAGCACCTCGTCCTTGAACCTGCGCCCGATGCAATCATGGCACTTGACCCACGCGCTGGGCAGGTACCTCATCTTCATCTCAAGGGCACCCATACCGTTGCACGTCGGGCATGCTCCCTCTGGTCTGTTGAAGCTGAAATGGCTTGAGCTGAGCCCCGTCTCTTCTGCGTAATGGTCCCTGATGATATCGCTGAGCTTTGTGTACGTGGCCGGGATGCTCCTGGGGTTCCTTCCGATGGGGCTCTGGTCCACCATGACCGCCTTGAGCGGGTTGGTGACCTCCTCGCATCCCTCGGGCTCGCCCTTCAGGCTTTCCACCAAGACGTCCTCGACCAGGGTACTCTTGCCACTTCCCGATACACCCGTCACCGCTGTGAGTCTGCCGTGTGGAATCCTGACATCTATTCCTTTCAGGTTGTGTTTCGTCGCACCGTAAATCTTGATGAATGTGTCTGCCTGTGGTCTCCTCTCGGCCTCCCTGGCCCTTTCCCTGAGGCTGAAGTACCTCCCTGTCACGGTATCTGATCCCCAGAGGTCACTCGGGGATCCCGTGAACACGATCTCCCCGCCATGAGCTCCAGCACCGGGCCCGATATCAACTGCGTGATCCGCCATTGCTGCCGCTACCCTGTCATGTTCGACGAAGATGACTGGACCCTTGAGCTCCCTGAACGCCGGGATCAGCCGCGCCACGTCGTGAGGGTGCTGCCCTATGGTCGGTTCATCTAGTACGTGGAGGACGTCCTCAAGCCTACTTGTGAGGGCCACCGCCAGCCTCACCCGCTGGGACTCCCCCCTTGATAACGTCGGGCTCGGCCTGTTGAGCTGGATGTACCCGAGTCCCACCTTCTTCAAGGCCTCAAGGCGCTTCGTGAACTCTAACTGGAGCCTCCTCGATTGTATTTGGTTATCCTTGAACACCTCAAGGGCGTCATCTACGCCAAGTTCCTGAAGCTCCTTGAAACCGTACCCTGCCCATATAACGCTTGCCGCCTCCGGGGGGAGGCCGGTATCCCCGCATTCAGGGCAGCCCTCGCCATTGCAGCTGGGGCAGTGCTGGTGGAAGTGGGTGGTTTTGAGGTCGCTGAACCATGTGCCGCACCGCCAGCAGACCGTTGAAGTCGAGTATGATATTTTTTGTCTCCCTGACTCTGTGATGATTGTGGTGGCACCTAGCGCACCGGCTCTCTCCACGAGCTCACGGAGGGTCTGTGGATCGGTACCGGATTTCAGGTCTGATAGGACTAGCTCGATGCTGTGGTTTTGGCTGGCGTCGAGTCCTTTTCCCTCGTATTTTTCTCCATCAACGATGATGTTTTCATCTCCGAACTCCTCCGAGAGCATCTCGAGCAGGGTCCTGTGGCTGCCGATGGCGTCGATAAGAAGCGGGACTGATATCCTCTGGGCCTCCCCTATGCTGTCCACTATCTCGTCCACAGTCTGGACGCTCAACAACTCGCCACACTCTCTGCACTTTCTCACGCCGAACCTCGCGTAGAGAAGCCTCAGGAAGGGATGGAGACCAGATGCTGTGGCAACGGTGCTGTTTGGGTTCCTGTTGAGAAGGTTCTGTCCAACTGCCACGGCTGGCCCAAGCCCAGTTATCTCGTCCACGTCTGCGGGAGTGAACCTCTGGCTGGCCCTGCCGAACTCGTAGACCTCCTGGAACCTCCTGCGTGACTCGTGGTAAATTGTTTCAAAGATCAGACTGGTCTTTCCACTGCCGCTGACGCCCGTAACTACTGTGAGGCCGTCCCCGAACTCCGCATCAACATCTCGTAGGTTGTTCTCCCTCGCACCCTTGACCCTGATCTTCAAACCGTTCCCTTTGATTTCTGGTGGTGACGCTTATGAAAGGTGGGATTATTCTTCCCCGTGGAAACGGTCCATGACCCTTAACGTCTGATCGATGGGCAGGGCATATCTCGTGTTGCCCCTGTACCCCGTCATGGTCTCGGCCATGAACAGGGCGTTGATGATGGCCTCCTCGGTGGACTCCACGACGCCCTTGTAGAGGGGGCTCAGGAAGCCGTCATCCCTGGGATCTCCCATCTCCATTGATTCAAGGTAGTCATCCCTGCTCACTCCCTTGGTGGTGAACGAGATGGCGTAGTCCCCGCTGCCGTTGCTGCTGTAAGTGCCCGTCCTTGCCAGTCCAAGGGTGGTCCTCTTGGCTAGCTTCCAGAGCAGCCGGGTCTCGATGTCGATATCGGTGGCGACGATCATCATGATGCTGTTGCCCGGGCTTTTCTCAGGCTCGGATGGCAGCTCCACTTTCTTGCCGATGGGTGCCCCGAGGATGGTCAGGTCTTCCTTTCTACCGCAGTTGAGCTGAACCAGCACCCCAACTGTGGCTGCCCCAACCTTCCTGCTTGATGTCCCTATCCCGCCCTTGAAGCCGTAGCCTGACATAGGGGTTCCCGCCCCAACCGAGCCCTCCCCTGGTCTTCCACTTCCTTTCCTTGCCCTCTCAATGGCCTCGTAGACGTGCTCCCTTGATATCGATCTTGCGAAGTTGTCAGTGAGGTATCCCCCATTGGTCTCCCCCACCAACGCGTTGAGGCTCCTTGGCTTGTAGCCCATAATATCGACGTAATAGTCTATCACGACATCTGCGACCCTATATGTGTTCAGGGTCTCAGTGAGCATGATAGGCGACTCTATCCTGCCCTCGAATAATACCTGGCTAAGACCCACGGTCTTACCGAACCCGTTGAGAATGTCCACTGCCGCCGGGACGGGATCCTCGTACAGGTTACCGCTGTGAGGAGTGATTGCTGTGACGCCCGTTCTGATATCATTGCCCTCGATAACGGTTACATGACCCACGCCGACCCCCTCCACATCAGTGATCGCGTTATGTTTCCCCGTTTCCATATCGCCGGGTATATACCCCATATCTCTGATTCTTTGCCGCTTCATAACTAACCCATGCCCTTTGACCGATTAAGCAATTCCATGGAAATATATTGGATGGGACGCATTCACCACTGATACCATTGAGCCGAGAGGACTTCATTGAGCTGTACCAGAGCCTGGGTGCCACTTTGACTGGGGACGAGGTTACCCCAAAGACGTTGCGTGTGAACCCCCTCGCCACCGATGAATCAACCTTGATAAAAACACTCACAGCTCAGGGAGTGGATCTGGAGAAAATACCCTTCCTCGACTATGGGTACAGGATTATTTCCTCCCCGTTCAGTCTGGGCGCATCAATTGAATACCTATTGGGCCACTACTTCCTCCAAGAAACAGCCTCCCAGCTACCAGCGCAACTCCTCGCCCCCTCCGGCGAGGACAATGTGCTTGACATGGCCTCTGCACCGGGGGGCAAGACCACCCAGATGGCGGCCTACATGGGGAACGGGGGGGTGATAACCGCCGTTGACGTGAACAGGCTCAGGCTCTACGCGCTAGAGAACAATCTTGAGCGTATGGGAGTGAGGAACACGGTGGTCTACAATATGGACTCCCTTGATCTGCCCGACGAACCAATGTTCACCAAGATACTCCTGGACGCACCGTGTTCAGGCAACTACGTTACGGATAGCCGATGGTTCGGTAAGAGAAAGAAAGCTCATATCCAGCATAACTTCATGATGCAGCGAAAGCTGCTAACCAAGGCCGTGAGCCTCCTTGAGAAAGGCGGCGCTTTGCTCTACTCCACGTGCAGCCTTGAGCCTGAGGAGAACGAGCTCAACGTCCAGTGGCTCCTAGAAAACTACGATGTGAAGCTCGGTGATATCGACGCCCCGGGCTCCCCGGGAGTGACAGAGATCTTCGGAGACCTGTTGGATGAATCAATTAAGAAATGCAGGAGGCTGTGGCCCAACGATGTGGGCACCCAGGGCTTTTTCATAGCGAGGGCGGTGAAGCAATGAGGCTTCTGAGAAAGTTCCTGATCCAGGTGGGCAGCAAGTACCGACCTGAGGATCTGTTGACCATCAACAACAAGCGTTTCATTGAGCCAGTGGATGCACGCCTTCCACGGGACAAGATGACGTACAACGGCCAGTACCTCGGCATGAACAGGAAGTGGTTCATCCCAAGCAACCTGCTCCTCCAGAAACTGGCCAAGGAAGAGGAGACAAAGAAGGCGTACGTTGACAGGGACGCGGCCTGGTTCTTCGTAGTGGGCAGGGACATCTTCGAGGAGAACATCCAGCGGTTCGAGGGTGATGTAAAGCTGGGCAGATACTGTCTCGTCATGTACGGAGAGAGCTGCATAGGATACGGGCGATACGAGACATCAGGCAGTCTGAGGGTTGTCAAGAACATGTTTGATGTCGGGGATTTCCTCAGGCGGGAGTAGTAGCCTCCAAACTGTTTTATCATTTTTTAACTGATTGTGTACCATGAGCATATATTCTAGGTACGGCGTCAAGCGAGTAGTGAACGCCGCTTTCCATTTGACAAGGCTGGGTGGAAGCACCCTAACCCCCAAGGTTCGTGAGGCCATGGATGAGGCCAACAAGTCATATGTCTACATGTGGGACCTCATCAAGAATGGTGGGGAGCACATCGCAAAGGAGATCAACGCGCCGGCCGCGTGGATCACGAGCGGGGCGTTCAACGCCCTTGTACTGGCTGCAGCGGCTTGCATGGTGGGCGATGACCCGGAGGCTATGAGAAAGCTGCCCCACACCGAGGGAATGAAGAATGAGATCATAATCCAGCGCAGCGCAAGGCTTCTGGTTTACGACAGGAGCATGGAGGTAGCAGGGGGCAAGTTCGTCTTCGTCGGCGACGAGAACTGGGGGTGCTCACCGGAGCAGATGGAGAGGGCAATCACAGACAAGACCGCTGCCATCCATTATGCCTACCCTGCCATGCGTAGATCAACTGTATGCCCACTTGAGAAAGTGCTTGAGATCGGGAAAAAGTACGGCGTCCCAGTCATCGTTGACGCGGCCGGTATGACCTATCCCAAGGATGTCCAGGCCAAGTTTATGGAGATGGGCTGCGACTTGGTAGCCGTCGGCGGCAAGTACGTCGGAGGTCCCAACAGCACGGGCTACATCTACGGCAGGAAAGAGCTGATAGAAGCCATTTCCCTGCACAGTTTCATCGGGGCAGAGGCGGGACCCAAAGAGCAGAGCGGCTTCTACAGGAGCCTTGGCAGGGGCTACAAGCTTGACAGGCAGGAGGTCATAGGTCTGCTCGTCGCGTTCGACGAGTGGATGGAGATGGACCACCACAAGGAGAGGTTCCAGCCAGCCTGGGTTAAGACGCGGAAAATCGAGAAGGGCATCAAGGATTTACCTGGGCTCAAGGACGCTAGGATACAGTACTATCCAAAATCAGGCGAGGGCACAGGGTACCACACAATCGGGCTTCAGGTCAGCCTAGACCTCAGTGTAGATGAGACCAACAAGGTGATCAGGTCACTGAGGGAGGGCGACCCTGAGGTATGGGTCAGGAACTGGGGTCAAAGCAGCGATTTTATCATAAACGCGATCAACTTGCAATCCGGTGACGAGGATATCATCGTCCATAGGTTCAAGGAAGTCTTCGGTTAGCGTTGGAGACCGTTAAACGGCTCCGAGTTGGCTTCGGCAGGGACATGAACCTGCTTACAAGTAGTATGTTCACCCGCCGCATCGTAATGGGATTCCTGCAGGTTGTCAGGGCCATCTATTTCGCATTGCTGGGCTTCAGCCCGGTGGAGATTGGGCTTCTGCTGAGTATCGCCACCTTCCTCAGCGCCCTCCACCACATCACCTTCGGCTACCTCTGCGACAGGTACGGCAGGAAACCGTTCCTTATTCTGGGGACCCTTTTCGCCGCTGCGCGTACCGCACTTTTCGCGGTTTCAACTGATTTCTGGATGCTTGCACTAGCCCAGAGCCTCGGTGCCATGGGTGAGGGAGTGGGCGCAGGCCAGCCAGTGGTGTCAGGGTACATCACTGACAAGGTCGAGGCCCAGGACAGGCCAAACATCTACAGCACCATGGCCATAACAAACAGTTTAGCATCGACAATCGGGCTGAGCTTCGGCGGCCTTCCCATCCTACTTGAGAACCGCTTCGCTTACGATGTTGTATCCGCTCATCAGCTACTCTGGTGGGCATGCACTGCGGTGAACCTGATCTCCCTTGTGTTCCTTTTCCCACTGAAAGAGGGCAGGAGGGTGATGAGGAGCGATGGGAAGCAGGGAAAGGGCCCAGGTATCAAGAACTGGGGCGTCATAACAAAATTCAGCCTCACCCGCAGCACGAGCGGTTTGGGCTGGGGCATGATTGACAGCCTCATGACCCTGTACTTTTTCCAGCGGTTCATGGTGGGCACCGATATCCTCGGACCCATATACGCCTTCGCCAGGTTCCTAAGCATATTCACGTACCTTGTCACTCCGAGGGTGGTTGAGAGATACGGAGCGATTCCGACCATAGTAGCTACCCGTATGATATCCGCAGGAGTGACCGTGCTGTTCGCGTTATCAAGCTGGTACCCGATGGCGGTTCTCTTTATGGTGGTAAACAGGATTATCGTCCTCTTCACGATGCCCATCAGGCAGACATTTGCGTCAGGCATGGTATCACCGGAGGAGACGGCTACGGCTATCGGTATCAGCAACTCCGCGAGGATGGGAGTGAGGACACTGGCCCCCACTCTGGCCGGATACATGTTCGAGTCCATCAGCATGACGCTTCCCTTCTTCACAGGTGCTATTTTGATGGCTGTCAACGGTGGGCTTTTCTGGACGTTCTTCAGACCGAGGGCGCCTAAAAACCCTCCAAATCCTTAACCAACGGGAGCGATTATCGTTCTCCATGGAAAGGGAAGATGCTCTCAGGCTCGTCGAGAAGTCATCAAAGCGGGAACACTCCCTTCTCGTGTCAAGGATTATGGTCGAACTGTCTTATGCCCATGGAGAGGACGTGACTAACTGGGAATTGGCTGGGCTGCTCCACGACCTGGACTACGACTCCACCGTTGATGACCGTGGACGGCATGGGGTCAGGGCGGCTGAGGCACTATCCGGTCTGCTAGATGACGCGGTCATTCATGCGATTAAATCTCATGACCACCGATCAGGACATCAACCCAGTTCCCTTCTCGACCATAGCCTTAGGTTTGCTGACGCGGTATCAATACTTCTCACGGAACCGGATGAAATCATAGAAGGGAAGCCATGGATCAGGGATATTATCGAGGGTTATCAGTTGCCTGAAGGTTTGAGCATGTCCGAGTTAGTCAGGCTGTCCTCTCAGGGTAATTAACGTCCAGTCCCAGAGCTTGTCCTGGACCTCCTCATCGTGGGCGATGTCCGCTGAACTTGCCTCCCTCTTCTTGGCGAATGTTTTACCCGACACTTTCTCAAGCTCCGAAGCGGTAGCCGCCCAGATGCTGGTCTCGGCCCCCTTCTCCGCGCTTGTCTGGATGGGACGAACTATCGCGAACGCTATCCTGTCCCTGAGTCCGCCCATGTTGGTTCCAAGATTGGTTGCCACGAACCCCGGCTCAACCACATTTGCTGTGACGCCTGTCCCCACTATCCGCCTGGCCAATGCGTAGGTATAGGTCGTGACGATGAGCTTGCTGTTGGCGTACTGCTTCATACTGCCGTAGCCCTTTTCCATCATGATGTCATCAAAATTGATCTTGCCCGTTTTGTGCATACCCGAGCTGATGTTGATGACCCTGGAGGGGGAGGTCTCCCTCAGTGTGGGCAGCAGGTTGTGGGTCAGCCTGAACATGCCAAGGTAGTTGGTCGCGATGGTCTTCTCGAAACCCACCTCGGTCTCATGACGCTTGCTGAACGCCGCACCGGCGTTGTTAATGAGCACGTTGAGGCACATGAATCGTTCCTTGAACGCGTCGGTGAACCTGTCAACGCTTGCTATGTCGCTGACATCACAATGCATCAGGTAGATACTGCTGGAGCCAGACTCCTGCTTGATCTCTGCCATGGCTATCTCCCCCTTGTCCATGTTCCTCACCACCATGACAACGGTGGCCCCTTTCTCCGCGAGCCCCTTGGCGGTATGGTAACCTATTCCGGAATTGGCACCAGTGACGATGCAGACCTGGCCAGTGCAGACCTTTTCACTCATGTTTCCTACTTACCCCTCGTCGTCTTAAAAACCGTCCCCGCAAGTGTCATTTATCCCCTCCACCCCTGATAGTTAGGTGACATTTTTGGGTGAAACGTTCAAGGTCCACGGCTACACCGAGGACCAGCTCATGTCCATGAAAAAGGACAACTTGAGGGCGGTGTTCCATGAGAGAACCCACCACACCATCGAGGTCTATTACTACCGGATACTCAAAGGGGGCTACGAGATGCCCAAGGACTATGGCGTCGTGGCAGGGAAGCTCCTTGAGATCTGGAAGAACCGTGGTTTTTCCCTTGACCCTCCTGACATCCAGTGGTGCATCAAGTACATCGATGCCGCGAGAAAGATGAGGGAGGGAAAGGACCCTGGGCTGTCGGTGACCCCGTGGGAGAGCTTCACCGAGGCCGATGCGGAGACCATCGAGCGGCTCATCTACGGCAGGAAGAGCATCAGGCAGTTCAAGACCGCCCCAGTTCCCGATCACTTGATCAGGCGTATCCTCAAGGCGGGTCTTTACGCCCCCCACGGATGCAATGTGGGCTGCACAAGGTTCCTGGTTCTCAGGGACCCCGAGGAGCAAAAGCTGGTGAGCAGCGATATCCCCATAGAGAACTGTGTCATGGTCGTGGTGCTCCAGGAGCTAAGCATGTACCACACTATGCGCTTTGAGAAGTTCGTGCCCCAGAACTTGTACTTCGATGCAGGGGCGGCGGCCGACCACATAAGCCTCATGGCCCACGCGCTGGGGCTGGGACACTGCTGGCTCACCCATGGCGAGGAGACGCAGAAAAAGCTCAGGGAGCACTTCAACCTGAGCCCGACTATGACCAGCAGGAACCACATAATCATCGGATGGCCCGACGAGGAGACACTGAAATCAGAGAGGATGAATTTGGACGAGGCGATCCTCAACTAGGTGCGTCTCTTGAAGCCCCTTCTTCTCTTCGACATGGATGGTACCCTGATTATTCTGAAGCACAGGCCCAAGTACAGGGGGACAATCACCCATCACACGCCGTACATGTCTATCAAGGTCCGGATGAAGGAGATAGCCGTGAGGCACGGCGTACCTGCCGAGGAGATCACGAGCATGAACAGGATGGCCCATATATGGAACCGGGTGAGGCGTTATCTGGAAGAGGATGGGCAGAGTCAGGAGGAGGTCCAAGAGATCATGGATGAGATCAACATCCCTTTCATGGTGGAGGAGCGGTCCGAGCATAAACAAAGTGTCCTCCTCCCCGGTACCCTTGCTGGTCTCTATGCCCTAAAATCTATGGGATACGAGATGGGGCTCGTGACCACGGCGTCCAGGAAGTCGTATGATCGCCTGAGCACAAGCGATGATTATGGCAGTTTCGGTGATTTTTTCCCACTATCCATAACTAGGGACGATTGTGACTACATTAAGCCCGACCCCGAGCCAATAAACAGGATGATGGAACTCTGCGGGAGGGATGACGTGGTCTACGTCGGTGACTCTGACCACGACGCCCTAGCTGCAAAGGCGGCTGGAGCACGTTTTGTCCTCATAAACACAAGGAATTACGACAAGGAGATCATCAACTCGTTCAGTACTGACGGTGTCATCAAAAACCTGTCCCAGCTCCCTGAGCTGCTAAACAATTTACCCTAGCAAACCTGTGTGGGCCAGAACTATCCTGAGCCCGATGAGTATCAGCACCAGTCCACCGAAGACCTGAGCCTTTTTACCGAACCTCTGCCCCGTCCTGTTACCTATATTCAATCCCACGAACGTGAAGATGAGCGTCCCCGCGCCCATATACAGGCTGGGCACCCATATGCTGAGTCCCTGTACGCTGAAACTTAACCCAACCGCCAGGGCGTCAATGCTCACCGCAATGGTGAACATCAGCAGGCTCGCCATCCCCAGCAGCTCTTTTGCGTCGATTTCCTCGGCGTTCTCGTCCAGCCCTTCCTTCAACATCTTGCCACCAACGATGGCCAGTAGAATGAAAGCGATCCAGTGGTCCCACCTCTGAATCAGTTCCAGGACACATGAGCCCAGGAACCAGCCCGCCGTGGGCATTATAATGTGGGCTATGCCGAATATTCCGCTGACCTTCAACGAATCAGCGAGCTTGACCTTACCAAGACCGAAACCAGCAACCAGCGCGACGCTGAACGCGTCCATAGCCAGTCCCACTGACAACAGCAGAACTGAGTAAATGTCCATAGTCTGGCTCATATCGGTCTACGGATTTCAGGTTTGGCTCTGTTTAAGGGTTATTCCCTATAGAAGTAGGGAACCCTGTCAAGGGGCGCGTCAACCTCGATCCAGACGCCTCCCCTGTGAACCTCACCGGTGTCCCCCTCCCTCCACCTTGCCCCGCCGGGCAAGTACAGGTTCCTTGACCGTTTCCCCGCTTCAAGGATGGGTGCCACCATGATCTGTGACCCGAACATGAACTGGTCCCCAACGTGGCACTGCTGGTCCTCGGGGAAATCATAATATAGTGGCCTCATCACGGGCGCGCCCGTCAGGTGCGCCTCTCTCATCTGGTCGAGAATATATGGTCGCAGCTTCTCCCTGAGCATCAGCAACTCCTTGATGATCTCGTAAGCCTCGTCGCCGAAGCTCCAAGCCTCGTTTGGTCCACCAGTGACGCCCACCGTGGGATTCCTGTGCCCGTGAAGCCTCATGACGGGGCTGAATACGCCGAACTGGAACCAGCGGATGAGCAGTTCCCTGAACTCCGGGTCATCTGGGTCTCCCCCGTGGAAGCCACCGATGTCCGTGTTCCACCACGGGATACCGCTCATGGAGATGTTGAGGCCGGCCCTGACTTGGGTCCTGAACGCCTCAAAGGTGCTGGGGATGTCACCGCTCCAGACGAGGGCACCGTATCGCTGGCTACCGGCCCAAGCTGAGCGGGTCAGGAGTATGATCTCTTCCTCCCCCTCCGCCGTCATCCCATCGTGGAATGCCTTGCTGTTGAGCATGGGGTAGATATTGGTCACCATCTCACCGTTGCCGATGTGGTACCTCAGGTTCTCGGGGCTCAGGGGATATATCTCGGGCTCACAGGCGTCAAGCCACCACGTCTTGATTCCATGCTTATAGTAGCCCTCCTTGGCCTTCCCCCAGACGTAGCGCTGCGCATCAGGGTTCGTGGCATCATAGTAGTACATGTGTAGCGGACCCTCAGGTCTCTTGTCTAAGAACTGGGTGTGTGACTCGTCCCCGTGCTCGGAGCCCACCAGGTATCCCTTTGATTTCATCTCGTCAAAGTTCTCGCTGAGCTGGTTAACAGTAGGCCACACGCTTACCATGAGCTTTACTCCCATTTCGTCCAGCTCATTGATCATCCCGGGTACATCAGGCCACTTCTCGATGTCAAACTTCCAATCCCCCATGAGTGTCCAGTGGAAGAAATCGGCCACGATGACGCTCAGTGGTAGCCCTCGCTCCCTGTAACCCCTTGCCACGTCCATTAACTCGTCCTGTGTCTGGTACCTGAGCTTGCATTGCCAGAAACCCGTGGCGTACTCGGGCATCATGAGCGGGTAGCCCGTTGCCTCGGCGTACTGCCTCATGATCTGGGCAGGAGTACCCCCCGCAGTTATCCAGTAATCCATCTGCGTTGTCCTGTCGGCTACCCAGTTGGTGCCGTTGTGCCCCAGCTCGACCCTGCCCATGGACGGGTTGTTCCATAGGAACCCGTAGCCCCTGGTGCTAACCATGAAGGGGATGCAGACCTCGGTGTTCCGCTGGAGGAGCTCGATGACACAGCCCTTGTTGTCAAGCCTGCCGTGCTGATGCTGGCCTAGACCGTAGATGTGCTCGCCTTCGTACGCTTTGAACCTGGCCTCGCAGGCGAAGGTGTCTCCGCCCCTTGGCTTCAGGTACACGCCCCTCCACCGCTTGAACCTGTGGTGATACTCGGCGGTGAGTTCCTTCCCTGTGTGAGTTTCTTTGAATGTCATGTTCCATGGCTGGCTGGAGATGCTGTCAGGGCTCAGCTTGATGACGCATGTGATTGACCCGTTTTCCACGGAGACAACTTCATCCTTTATGCTGACTATAACTGTGGACTCTTTCGGCTCAAGTAACGCCCAGTCCAGCGCATCATTGATCTCGTTGAGAACCGTTGCCCTGACTCGCAGGCTGTTCTCGCCCCATGACTGCACTCTGAACTTGAGCCGCTGGCTCCTTAACTCCACTCCATCTATCCTCTCTAAAACATCGACCACGAAGACACCGGTTAAGAAGGGGAGATTTGGGGTGATAATGTTTGCCTAAAGGCTACGCCCGATTTCCTTTGCCCTCTTGATGAGATCCTTCCTCTTCTCAACAGGGTTGTCCCCGGTTCCAGCTGCTACCAAGTTTATTGACTCGGTCATGCCGTAATGGTCCCAGATCATCTTGTACCAGTCGAGGATGTTGTTGTATGCGTTCTCATCCTCCTGACCGTAAGTGAGGACGTTAACCGCCTTTGCCTTTGGCCACTTCTTTGCGTTCTCCTCACTGTAATACTTGTTGTAGACGTACGTCCTGTTGATGAAGTTGAACGTCCTGGTGTCCACGTGGCCGTACCAGACGGGCGAGCCTATTACTAGGGCTCCCATGGACTCCAGATCGGCCTGCATCTTCTCGAAATCGTCGTTTGGTGGGAGGGTCTCGTCAGCGAAGTGCCCTAGGTGCCCGATGTAGAGGTCCTTGAGCCTCCACGTAACCACCGTGTGACCTGCGTCAAGTGCCCCGTCGAGGACCGCCCGTACCAGCTTGTGTGTGTTGCCGTCGTTCTTTGGCCCGCCGATTATCCCAACTACCTTCAACTCAATTACCTTGGCTAGGATTCGTGTCCGTGGGCTATATATCAGTGGGTTTTGTTTTAAAGGTAATTAATTTAACCTAATTGGTTAAATAATATACTTACAATACTATTTGCGCGTACTTTGACATGACCATCTCGGGCCTCAGCTTTGTTGCAACGTTCATCTACGTCTTATGGGTCCGATCCAAGCCATAGTTTTAACAAAACATAGCCCCATTATCCTCTTATCATGTTAAAAGACAAGGCATGGAGTTGGATCGATGAGCACGAGGATGAGTTCATCGAGGTCAGCGACAAGATATGGGGTTACGCGGAGCTTGGCATGGTCGAGCACAAGTCCGCACAGATACACGTTGATACACTGAGGAAGCACGGGTTCAAAGTCGAACACGGCGTCGCTGGGATGCCCAGCGCGTTCGTGGCAACATGGGGCGAAGGAAAGCCTGTAATCGGATTCATGGGTGAGTACGACGCCCTTCCGGGGATCAGTAACAAGCCCGTCCCGTACAGGGAGTGGGAGGTTGTTGACGGCCCGGGTCACGGGTGCGGGCACAACGTCCACGGTACATCAGGGTTCATGGCGGCGATAGCGACCCGCTATGTCATGGAGAAGAAGGGCATGGCCGGAACCATCAAGTGCTTCGGAAGTCCAGCCGAGGAGAACTACGACGGCAAGGTCTACCTTGTGAGGAGCGGCTACCTCAAGGGAGTGGACGCGTGCCTCAGCCACCACCCAAGCGGATACAACGTCGCAGGACTCGCATCAAGCAACGCCGTTGACAGTGTCAAGTACGAGTACTTCGGCAAGACGGCACACGCCGCCGGAAGCCCAGAACACGGCAGGAGCGCCCTTGATGCAATTGAGCTCATGAACATCGGAGTCAACTTCCTCAGGGAGCACGTGGTCCAGGAGGCAAGAATTCACTACGTCATCGAGGAGGGCGGAGGACAGCCCAACGTCGTGCCCGACTACGCCCGGAGCTGGTACTACATCAGGGCACCTGAGAGGTCGATGGTGGCCCATATCGCTGGAAGGATCAACAAGATCGCCAAGGGAGCCGCAATGATGACGGATACCGAGCTTAAGATCGATCTCATCGCGGCAATCTACAACAAGATACCGAACAGGGTGCTCAGCGAGCTGGTGACCGCAAACATGAGGGAGGTGGGACACCCCGGATGGACCAAGGAAGAGGAAACCTTTGCATCCGAGATAGCCAAGACTCTTGACCCCGATGCCAAGATAGCTGGGCTCAAGAAGTACGGCGTCCCGAACCCCGAGAAGTACAAGGATGTCAACCTCATGACCGACATCCATGACGCATGGAACGACGGCTACGTCAGCAAGGGAAGCACGGACGTCAGCGACGTCTCATGGCAGTGCCCCACCATGGAGTTCAGCACCTCGTGCAACGTCCTCGGGGCCCCAGGCCATGACTGGAGGTTCACGGCAGTATCAGGCATGAGCATAGGCCACAAGAGTCTGGTGTTCGCGGCCAAGACCATGGCTGCAAGCGCACTGGACCTGTTCACCAAGCCCGAGGTCATCAAGAAGGCATGGGAGGAGCAGGAGAAGAGGATCGGGGGACGCGAGTATATCTGCCCGATTCCCGAAGATGTCAACCCACCTCTGGCGATAGCCGAGGAGGCGTGGCAGAAGCTCAAGGGCAAACGATAACCCCTCTGTACAACTTGAGCACAGACGGTCAGTGGGACCATGTGCTCATCAATAACCTCTTTTATTCAACCAACAACCGTCATTCATGAATCCTATAAAGTTCGCTGATTACCACCTCTGGGCCAATGAACGGGTCAGGGGGAAACTGTTGGAACTCACCGAGGACGAGTACCGTATGGAACTGATTCCACCCCTTGGTAGCATCAAGGGACATGTTATCCACTCCATCTTGGCTGTCGAGTACAACCTGCGTGCACGGGTTGAGGGAGATAACCCTGATCCCCGTGGGATCGTGGATACGGTCGCTGGTATGACTATTCAATATGCGATGATCCACTGGGAAAAGATGGACCACCAGCTCTTTGATTTCGCGTCAACCCACCTCGACTTGGACGCCACGTTCCCGAACTTTTTGGGCGAGGGTGAGATGCAGGTGAACCACGACGATTTCCTCATCCAGTACGTTGTGCATACCTCCTATCACAGAGGGCAGATAATGAGCGCACTGAGAATGATGGGCAAGGAAGGGATAGGGACAGACTATCTGTTCTACCTCTCACACCTTGAAGACAAAGAGTAGCCCCCCTAGGGCGGTACGATCATGTACTTCTGGGACAGTCCAAGGTACCTGAGGATAGGCGAGACCGCTCATGCGCCTCTCTCGTGAGGGTTCATGTACATCAAGGCGACCCAAACATTCATTATCATTATACCGAACGCCTCGACTACCGCGGTTGACGGCCAGGGAATAACTGCGGTCAAAACGGGTCCCAGCAACCCCATTCCAATAAAAATCTTCCCAAAAACGTTCTGCTCTCCTCCCATCAATCCAGTGCCCCACGCAAGAATCGATAGATCCGAATGTGCGAAGAACAAAACCGAGACTATGAAATGGGGCTTCGTTCCCGAGGGAAAGACGCCGATCAGCGTCAGGAACATCCCGGTGATCATGAGGAACGCCGCCCCCACCGTTGTGAGCTTGTTGAACGATGCGTGGACAAGGTAGATGCCGAAAAGAACGATCATGAATCCCGTGAGTATCATGCCGTTGCTGAAAAGCCAGGCATCGGTTGCCATTGGACCACCCAAATCACTGAAAGCGTGCTCAGTGAAAACGAACCAGGGGTTTCGCTGGATCGATGCCAGGATTACCAGCCATCCACTGATCCCTGAAACAACGCCGAGGATTCGTAGACGGTCAAGCCTCTCTCTTTTCATGGGTTAGGAGTGGAGGTGTGTGGATAAAGCAGTTACCCACCTCATAGCTTCCTGAACTTCTGTATCCTGCTCCCCTCAAGGGTCTCCCCGACGTAGAGGTCTCCCTTGGAGTCGATGCAGGCGCAGTGGGGGTTCATGAACAGGCCCGGCTCCAAGCTGGGCTCTCCTCCCCACCTGGCAACGAGGACGCCCTCCTTGTCAAGTATGCTGAACCTTGCCTGTAACTCGGTTACGTACACGTAGCCGTCCTTGTCGATGGTGGCGCTGCATGGCTGCTTGAATCCACCCCACTCTGTGATGTACTCACCGTTAGCTGTGAAGATCTGGATCCTGTGGTTCTGCCTGTCGCATATTAGGACCCGTCCGTCCGCTGCGATTGCGACGTCGTGGCTGATATCAAACTGGCTCGGTCCGGTACCCTTCTCTCCCCACGACAGCAGTAGCTCCCCGTCTGCCGAATACTTGTGGACTCTTGAGTTGGCGTAGCCATCGGATACATAAATCTCGCCTGATGGCGCGACGTCAATATCGGTTGGTCTGTTGAACGGCTTCCCCTCCTCGCCTGTTACATCCTCGGTTCCCCATGTCTCAAGCAGCTTCCCGTCCAAGGTGAACTTTTGCACAGTATGCCTGTGGTAATCTGCAACATACGCCACATCGCCCTCGATGTGTAAACCATGGGACGTGGGCAACTTGACCTCCCAAGAATCCTTCACCTTGCCATCTCTGTCGTATATCACCAAAGAGTGCTCACCCCTGTTGAGAACGTACACATTGTCATCGGCGTCAACGGCGCATCCTATTACGTGACCGAAACTCCATCCATCCGGTAGCTTTCCCCAGCCCTCCACAACCTCAAAACCCCTTTCTTCCAAACCAGAATTCATTCCGATACCCCAAGAAGAGTTGCCTGATGATTTGATAAAATATTGCACTCATTCTCGGTAGTCAAGACCCGTTCTTGTTGCACCAATCTTTTACACTCATTCAGCAACTCATTACTATGTTGAAGGAAAAGGCTTGGAGCTGGATCGATGAGCACAAGGACGAGTTCATCGAGGTCAGCGACAAGATTTGGGGATACGCGGAACTGGGTCTCTGCGAGGACAAGAGCAGCAAGGCGATAGCTGAGAAACTAGAGAAATATGGGTTTCGTGTCCAATTAGGGGTGGCAGGGATGCCAACCGCGATTCTAGCCGAGTGGGGGGAGGGCAAACCAATCATAGGTGTTCAGGGGGAGTACGATGCCCTGCCCGGAATCAGCAACAAGGTGGTCCCGCACAAGGAGGCGCTTGTACAGGACGGAATGGGCCACGGCTGTGGACACAACGTGCACGGGACAACAGCACTCACGGCTGCGTTAGCAGTCAAACACGAGATGGAGGCAAAGGGCATCAAGGGCACCATAAGGTTCTATGGGACGCCGGCCGAGGAGAACTTTGGTGGTAAGGTCTTCATGGTCAGGGAGGGCCTCTACGACGACGTTGAGGCGGTGTTCGGACACCACCCCATGAACATGAACATGGCGGGGCTAGTCAGCAGCAACGCGACAAACGGCGTAAAGTTCCATTACTACGGGAAGACGGCCCACGCGGCTGGGAATCCAGAGATGGGCAGGAGTGCGTTAGATGCCATCGAGCTCATGAACATAGGCGTCAACTTCCTCAGGGAGCATATAATCCAGGAGGCGCGAATCCACTACGTCATCGAGGAGGGAGGGGGGCAACCCAACGTCGTACCCGATTATGCCAGAAGTTGGTACTATATCAGGGCTCCACGGCGAGACCAAGTCGATCCACTATACGAAAGGATCAAGAAGATCGCGGAAGGGGCCGCTATGATGACGGAGACAGAGCTAAAGATTGACCACTCGGGAGGACTTTACAACCTCATCCCCAACAGACCGTTGGCCGAAACAGTTACGGCTAACATGCGTGCCGTGGGAGGCCCCAAGTGGAGCGAGGAGGACTATGCTTTCGCCGCCGAGATAGCGAAATCGGTGCCAAAAGAGCACAAGGCCGCCGGTCTCAGGAGGTTCAAGATCCCTAACTGGGAGAAGTACCTCGACGTAGACCTCATGTCAGATATCCTGGATCCTTTGGGCGACGGTGAGACAATGGCGGGAAGCACTGATGTGGCTGATGTCAGCTGGATCACACCTGCAATCGAGTTTGGCACTGCTTGCAACGTTCTCGGAGCTCCGGGTCACAGCTGGCAGTTTGTCGCGTGCAGCGGAAGCAGCTTAGGTCACAAGAGCCTGGTATTCGCCGCCAAGACAATGGCGGGAAGCATACTGGACCTCATGACAAAACCTGAGCTCCTCAAAGAGGTCAAGGAAGAGCACAAGATGCGGCTCGAAGGTCAGACATACACACCGATTGGCGATCCCGACAGGAAGCCTCCACTTGAGATGGCGCGTGAAATGGCTGAGAAGCTCAAGGGCAAACAGTAGCCCTTCTTTTATCTCAACTGTCCCCAGGACCCCAATTTATTTCCAAATAACCCATTAATAACCCTACTCGTTTTTTCATACCGCAGAATCACGGTTCTGCTGACGCTGTGGACAAATTGACAAGGGAGGGACCAGTTCTTCAGACTGGCGCATTAGCCAGACTAAACTATTCCTGCACCAATCTTTTACACTCATCCGGCAACTCAATGGTATGTTAAAGGATAAGGCATGGAATTGGATCGATGAGCACAAGGACGAGTTCATCGAGGTAGCGGACAAGGTCTGGCAGTACGCCGAGTTGGGGCTCGTCGAAACAAAATCAAGCAAACTCATCGCCGAAAAGCTGGAGAAGCATGGGTTCAAGGTTCAACTGGGCGTCGCAAAGATGCCCACAGCCATCGTGGCTGAGTGGGGCTCAGGGAAACCTGTGATCGGGTTCCAGGGAGAGTATGATGCCCTGCCCGGTATCAGTAACAAGATATCCTCAAAGCAGGATCCCTTGGTTAAGGGAGCACCTGGGCACGGCTGTGGGCATAACGTCCACGGTGCAACTGCACTGGCCGTGGTCGTCGGCCTCAGATACCTGATGGAGGAGGAAGAGCTCCCCGGAACCATCAGGTTCTTCGGGACACCGGCCGAGGAGAACTACGGCGGCAAGGTCTTCATGGCCAGGGACGGCTATTATGATGGGCTGGACGCCTGCCTCAGCCACCACCCCTCAAGCATGAACGGTGCGAGCCTGAAGTCAAGCACGGCCGTCAACGGGGTGAAGTTCATCTACAGGGGCAAGACGGCCCACGCGGCGGGTAACCCCGAGATGGGCAGGAGCGCCCTTGACGCCATCGAGCTCATGAACACCGGCGTCAATTTCCTCCGCGAGCACATAATCAGCGACGCACGTATCCATTACGTCATCGAGGAGGGCGGGGGACAGCCAAACGTGGTTCCTGATTATGCCCGTAGCTGGTATTACATCAGGGCACCCGAGAGGGAGCAGCTGGACCCCATCTATAAGAGGATACTCAAGATAGCGGAGGGAGCCGCGTTGATGACCGAGACGGAGCTGGAGGTGCTGTTCCTCGACGCCCTGTACAACATCATCCCCAACAAGCCACTGGCGGAGCTGGTGGTCAAGAACATGAGGGAGGTCGGAACCCCCGAGTGGAGCGAGAAGGAACTCGAGTTCGCAAAGGAGATCGCATCCAACTTCAGCGTTGACGCCAAGATGGATGCCCTCAAGAGGAACAAGATACCCAACTATCAGAAGTATCGGGACGTGCACCTCATGACCGATATCCTCGACCCGCTGGGGGACGGGGAGACGAGTCCTGGAAGCAGCGATGTGGGGGATATCAGCTGGATCTGCCCGACAATCGAGTTTGGGACTACAAGCGCCGTCCTGGGAGCACCTGGTCACAGCTGGGCGTTCGTAGCAACGTCAGGTTCAAGCATCGGACACAAGAGCCTCGTGTTCGCAGCTAAAACAATGGCCGGCGTTGCACTTGAGCTACTGACAGACGAGAAGGTCTTGGCCAAGGCGAAGAAGGATCACCTTGCCAGAATGGGTGGCAAGACATACAGCACCCCGCTACCCGAGGGAGTTGAGGTGCCCCTTGCCATCGCCGAGGAGAACTGGGAGAAGACCCCTAAACAGTAGGGGACTCTACCAGACCTTCTTGACTAGCTCCAACCCGTTTTTTCCTATTATCTTCCCTATTTCCTCGTCACTGTACCCGTGTTTTATCATCCAGCGGCAAACGTTCTGGAGGCACTCGGTTGGGTTCTCCATACCCCTGACGTACTTGAGCTCCTTCAGCTGCTCCAAGTTCATGTCTATCCCGAGAAACTTGCTGCCGCCTTCCTTCCCTGGCCTCGTGTAGTGACCTAGCCCTAGTTTGGCGTGGCGTTCGATGTTTGCAAGGTATAGCCCGACGTGGTCACCGTAGTTTGTGTCAGGCCCGCAGCCCACGTGGTCGATTCCGATGAGGTCAATGCAGTACTCGATGTGCTCCATGTAGCTGTCGATGCCGTGAAGTGGGTGCTTCTCGGTGACCGTGAGGTTCGGTGCTGCCTCGATGGCCATCACCCCTCCCTTCTCCCCTAGCGCCTGGATCACCTCGTCAGGGAACATCCTGGTTGTGGGCGTCAGCGCTCTCGCACCGGCGTGGCTGACGATAATCGGGTCCCTACTCAGTTCGATTGTCTCCATGGCTGTCCCGTCGCTGACGTGGCTAACATCAACCAGGAGCCCTAGCTTATTCATCCTCACTAGGGCGTCATAGCCGAAATCAGTCAAACACCCGTCCGCGTGCTCTTTGAGGCCGCTGCCCAACATATTGGATTCACTGTAGTTGATGCCGATGCTGCGGACGCCAAGGCCGTAAAGGATGTCCAGCCTGTCCACCTCGTTCTCGATGCAACTTGCCGACTCTAGTACAGCGACCCATGCGAGTTTTCCCTCTCTGTGGGCGGTATCGATGTCCCCTGGCCTTTTGCAGTGGATGAGAAAGTCCTGCTTGGCTATATCCACAAGGTGCATCCCTAGGTCGTGGATTGTGCCGTTCCAGTCCCAACCGTGCTTTGTGTTCGCGAAACTGCTGCCGTCCTGCAAATTGTCGAACACGCAGTCAAGGCCCGACGTTGACAGCGCCTCGTAGGCGATAAAGTTCCTGCCCTCCTGGTCGTACTCCCTGATCTCGTAGGGATTCTCTGGGCTTATCTCGATGTGTGCGTGGAGGTCCATGACCACGCTCTTGGTCATCACCTCCTCGAAACGCTCCTCCTCGGTCTTGCTGAGGGGGACTGGCTCCCACCACTCATCTATCACGGCCTCTCTCAGCTTGAACTCCTTGTAGTCAATCCCCGGCTCAAGGTACTGGAAGGCCCGGTAGCCGTCATATTTCTTGTTCCTTCCCATAACAATCAATGAAAAACTCATCTCAGGGTGTATTTAACAGGTCTTTTATACGCAACTCGCACAAAACCCATTGATTGCAATGCCAGACGTAAAGATCACAGTAGTAGCAAAGCTCAAGCCGGGCGAAGTCTTCGCCGAGCTAGCCGCCGACACAACAAACCCCGTGTGCGACGCCGTCGAGACAGGCAAGGAGTACCTTAGTGTGGGAATGGCCATACCTGAGGGATTCTGCAGCTGGGCCTGGGCCGACATCCAGAGGGATGTAGCCCACCTGGCCCTGGGAGGGGATTTTAGGTGGATCAACAAGCCCGGCAGTATGGTCAGCTGCTGCACCGACGGCCTCAGGCCCGTGGTATTCAAGCTCGAAAGAATCGAGTGATTTTTCCTCTCCTTTGGATTATCCTGTTCTCTAGTTGAACCGGGTATTTCTGAAAAAACGTACTCCCGCCACTAGGTATGAGTGTATAATTTTTTTTCTCAGGGTGGCCAGGGGGTGGTCCTGTCTCCCGCAACAAACTTCTAGTCTCACGGAACCGGCTATCGCCGTACTCGGCTAGCCTCTCTCAAATTGCGGGTTTGGTGGGCCTCCTGGCCGTGCCCGTCTGTGCCACTAGTGGGTAACCCCGAATCACTGATAACCTCATCAAAGTCCGTCTTTGTGGCGGCGTCGATTGTCTACGGGCAGGTGGTTCAATGGTTGAGTGCTCTTAACCCTTTCCAATTTGTTCCCAGCGGCCTTTTTGGTGTCTCCACTTGGTCTGGTCGGACTTGTAGAACCTGTGGAGGTGGTCACCGATGAGCTCTGATGCATCCATCTCGTCGTACCGCTCGACTATGGTCTGTTTGACGGGCCATGACTGTATGGTGGCGCACTCGGGGGCCACCTCGTAGAGCATGTTGCCCTCGCCCTTGATGGCCATCCTGAAGGGATAGCTCCTACAGACCACTGGTCGCTGGTCGTGGATGAGGCACCAATCGTCGTTCAGGTGGATGCATGTGGTGGAGTCGTAGAGGTACAGTACCGTCTTGAAATCGGGGTCATCGGGGGTCCCGCCGAGTCCCAGGTTCGGTTTGATTGCGTCCTTTGGGAAGAGGTGGAGTTCCCAGGGGAAAAGGGAGAGCCCGGTCCAGTCCCCGTCGCCCAGCCTCTTGCAACAGTTGCCGCACTTGGCGCATGGGAAAGGGGTTTCCATGGGGGTACCGGGTGATGGGGCGATAAAAAGGGTTACACGGTGCGGATTGTCAGCCCGCCCAGGCCCATGACGACATGGATGTCCAGTGTTGGGCCTTCACCAGAGTATGATTCCGTCTCGTAGATGCCCTTGCCAAAGCTCCTGCTCCTAGCCCTGACTTCGCCACGTAGATCCACGCCGGCGAGTCCGTTCACCCTGATTATCGCAGGGACATCCCTGTCTATGTCAAGCTCAAAGCCGCCGACGCCTGCGTCTATCCTTACGTGTGTGTCTTTCTCTGGACTCTTCCCTGTGAACCCAAGTTTGATCTGTCCGACCCCGCCTCCCACCCGGATCTCCCCGGCGTTGGCGTTAAGTAGGCCAGTCGCCTCAGTCTGTCCGACACCTGACTCGATCCTGAGTTGCTTCATTGACTCAGTATTCGGCTCATCGAAACTGACCGTGCAGTCGCCGACCCCAGCCCTGATGCGGAGATCGGTCAAAGGTAGCCCTCCTAGGGATATCCTTCCCCTAGTGACCCCGGTTTTCACCTTGAGGCTGTACGGTCTTGCGGTCCCCAGGTTGAGGCTCCAGTCGTTAACCGGATTGTCCCAGTGGGTGTGGAGCCACCGCTCGTCCTGCTTGATCTGCACCCCGTCGGAGCCCTCGGTAATCAACGGCATCCACTCCGGAATATCATAGGTGATAGTCCCCTCCACGAATTTCTCATCTCCCGGTTGTAGCTCTAAACGACCGCTGACGAGTATGACCAGCTCCAGCTGGGGGTTTTCTGATTCAGGATACTCGATATCCACGGCCTCAATTGCGGCGTCTCCCCTTTCCTTCAGGGACGACCCGCATTTACTGCAGTAGATATCCTCCTCGGTATGTTCATTGCCACACTTAGCACAAAACGGCATAACAATCAAAGAGATATTTTCAGGGGAGTCTATAAAGCGCGCGCTGGAATGAAAACTGATGAACGATTAAAGGTACTCCTTGAACCATCTTAAGATGTGTTCAAGTCGCTCCTCTCTGTGCTTTGGCTTGCCGCTCCTGCTCAGCTCGTGATTCTCATCGGGGAACCTTACCAGCTCCGTGGGTACTCCGAGTAGCTTGAGAGCGGTGAACCACTGCTCTGCCTCGGCAATAGGGCACCGATAGTCCTGTTCGCTATGAATGATCAGGCACGGCGTTTTGACGTTGTCAACGTGGTAGAGAGGGCTGTGCCTCATCTGGTGTATCAGTGCCTCACCCCAGTATGTCTTCTCGCCGCTGATGCTCTCGGGTTGCATGAACCCGATGTCGCTCACACCGAACTTGCTGATCCAGTTGCATATGCTCCTGCACGTTACCGCTGCGCTGAACCTGTCGCTATGGCTGATGATCCAGTTAGTTGTGTAGCCGCCGTAGCTCCCCCCGGTTAACCCAAGCCTTTTCTCATCAATCCACGGGTACCGCCTTAACGCCGCGTCGGTGAAGTCAAGAAAGTCCTCAGTGTCCACTTCCCCATAGTGCCTCATAACTGCCTGCGTGTAGGGTTCCTCGTACCCTGCGCTTCCCCTCGGGTTGGTGTAGATGACTGCATAACCCTCAGCTGTCAATAATTGGAACTCCTGATAGATACCTTCACCATAGACGCCCCTGGGCCCGCCGTGCATCTCAAGAACGCACGGGTAGGACTTGCCCTCCTCCCAAGTAACGGGTTTCATCAGCCAGCCGTCAACTGTCCTACCGAGCCTGTTCCTGAACGTAAAGTGCTCGGGCTCAACCAGGTCAAGACCGGATAGAACCTTGTCATTGAATCCGCTGAGCTTCCTCTCCTCTCCGTAGTAGAGGAACAGCTCTGTGGGGGATGTAGCGTTCATGGCTACAAAGGCTATCTTTTCATCCTCTGAAACGCTGAACCCTTCAGCGGTCTTGCCCGTAACCAAGACTTCCGGGGCCTTCTCGCCTAGTTTGAGCTTGTAGATGTTCAGGTTTGGCGTATCTGCCGTGTTGAAGTAGATTGATTCTCCGTCGCTGCTCCACACCGCACCTGATTGTGGGCTCCCAACCCTCAGATCACTCCCGATGCCCATTATCAGGCTCCTGTTGAAGCTGCCCGTCTCCAGTTTTGGTTCACCTCCCGAGGGCATTGTCCAGAGATCGTAATCAACGGCTAGCTCAGTTGTTTTGTCGTGCCCGATGAACGCGATGGTTGACCCATCTGGGCTGTGGCTGTGGTTTGCGATTGTGAACCTTCCGTCAGTGAGTTTGACTGGCTCTCCTCCCTTGGCGTCTACATTGAAGATGTCCGCTACGCGACTTGTGTCGGCCTCCTCGTCCATGTTGGCTATGAAGGTGATTGACTTTCCGTCCCTCGCCCACTTCGGGTTGTTTATGTCATACTCGCCCTTTGCGACCTGCTTTGGCTTGCTTCCCGGTCTCACCGTGTAGAGCTGGACCCTTTTTCCCTGAAAGAATCCCATGTTGTTGAACTTGTACCTGATGCGCTTGATATGCTTAACATCGGTCTCGGGTTTTTTGTCCATCCACGTCCTAGTAGTGAACAGGATCTGGTTGCCGTCGGGTGACCACTCAGGGTTGCCCACCCCGTTCTCCATGTCCGCGACTAGCTGTGCCTCTCCTCCAGTGAGGCTGATAGTGTACAGCTGGGTCTTCTTGTCCTTCTGCCTACCCCTAGCAAGGAAGAGCAGTTTCTCTCCGTCCGGGCGCCACCTCGGGTTGTTATCAGATTCAGGGCCATGTGTGAATTGGGATAAATCACCGGAATCGGTGTCGGCCAACCAGATGCTGCTCCTGTACTTGTTACACTTATAATCGATTGCACTCACGACGAAGGCGATCCTTGACCCGTCGGGGCTTATCTGTGGATCTGAGACAAACTTGAACCTGCGAAGATCCTCTACCTTGATCTTACGTTTAGCCATACCTGAGAAAAGGTTTAGAGGCTTAAGTTATTTGAGGATGCCAGCGTCTGCAAGGCGGTCCGCGACCACCGAGAGCTCTAACTCCTCAAGTCCCTTCCTCGTCTGTAGGCCGGTCGTCTTGTCCCACCCATGAAGGGAGTAATACTCGTCAAGGGTCCTCTCCCATGTCTCGTGGTCGATGTTCTCTCCCTTGTAGGGCCCTGATTTCACGGGCTCCTCCCAGAACCTCTTCGGGGGGTAATCGTCGTCCCTTGTGAACTCCCCGTGGATCGAGTTGATGGCTTTCTCCAGGTTGTGGAGCTTCTTGCCGATCAGCGTGAGCCTCTCATAGTTCAGGTCCATCCCAGTGAGGGACGAGGTAAGCTCCGCGAAGTACTGGGCCGATTTTGGCGAAATTTCTGTCTCCCAGCTCAAAAGCCCATTGTTGTATAGGCAAGTCCCAGTCATGTCAACGACTCCCTTGAACTGCTCCTGCATGTGGACCTTGTAAGCCACTCCGTCCCATGACCTGAATTTTTCCGGGCTGAAGCTGTGGGTCGCACCTCTCAGGTGCCTGCCAGCGGCTGGGCTTGTCACTATCCCGAAACCCCATCCCTTGCTGATCCTGACCCCGTCCACGGTGTCCTGCCCCTTGATGTGGAGCGCGAAATACTCCGATCCCTTCCCAAGCTTCTCAGATGCCACTTTGACGCCGTCCGCAAGGAAATCCCCGAATCCTTCCCTGTGGGCAAGCTTGTGGATGAGGGCCAGCATGGCGTCGTGGTTGCCCCATGTCAGCTCAAGGCCGTCAGTGTCATCCTTCGTCAGGAGCCCTTTCTCGTACGCCTCGAATGCCCATGAGATGACCACTGATGCGTTATCCCCGTCAAGTCCGTACTGGTTTGTCAGTAGGTGGGCCATGATAGCCGGCTCGGGCTCATCAACGTCCACTCTGGTACAGAAACTGTTGCTACTGTTATTCCACCAGCCCTCTCCCTTAATAGCGTACGGCCCGTCGGGGATGTTCATCCACGGCATGCATCCAACGGGGCATCCGTAGCAGGCGAGTATCTTCTCCCTGTACTTCTTGATGGTGTCCCCCGCCACCTTCTTGATCTTCTCGGGCTCCCAGTACGCGTCCTGGCCGTTCCTGACGGGCCTGAACCCTGCCTCCCAGGCGGGACTACCGTAGTAGCTCTCCACTCCGTAATAACCGTCCTTCCTGTACAGCTTTGCCTTGGGGAAGGTCTCAACCTTAGCCCTTGCGGCGTCTACCGCCTTGATGAATCGCTCAGGATCAGCAACCGTGATAGGTAATGACCCCTTTGCCGCAACCGCCTTGAGGTTCTTGGAGCCCATGACGGCCCCCACCCCGCTTCCCCCCGCCGCCTTTGCCCTGTCAGACATAACGCATGCCGACCGGACGAGGTTCTCCCCTGCCTGACCGATACCTATAACCCTCACCTCGTTGTCCCTTTCGTTGGTCCTGATCCTCTTCTCGGTCTCCCATGTGGTCAAGCCCCAGAGGTGGGACGCGTCCCTCAGCTCTGCTTTGCCGTCGCATAGCCACAGATAGACCGGTTTCTCGGATCTCCCAGTGAATACTAGGTTGTCGTATCCCGCGTACTTCATCTCGGCCCCAAAGTGACCACCGCAGTTGGCTGAGCCTACTCCTCCCGTGAACGCGTTCTTGGTATCGATGCTGACTCTGCTGCAGAAGGGGGAGAGGGTGCCGACCAATGGGCCGACGCCTATCGTGAATATGTTTTCGGGCTCGAGTGGCCCACATTCTGGATCCAGCTCGTTGAAAAGTATCCACTCGTTGATGCCCCTACCACCTACCCAGTCCCTCGCGTACTTCTCAGTAGGCTCCTCGATTAGGGTTCCTGTTGTCAGGTCAACCCGGATGACCTTGCCTCCGTACCCGTGTGGCTTCATCGCCTCACTCCCCTTGCCTCGTAGGCGCAGTACTTGACGCACAACGGAGTCTCCTCGCCTTTACAGAGGTCGCAGGTGCTGTCAACGCTCATGGTTATGACCGCGTTGTCGTTGTCCCTGCTGATGTGGATGCTTGATCTCGATGGGTTGAACTCTTTATGATTTGAGTGGTGGAATCCGCATGCTGCCTCGCATATTCGACAGCCCTGGCATTTCGATGGGTTAAGGAGGATCAACGGGGTTCAAGTGAACCCGCTGGGCTTGTAGGCTATAAAATCTTGCTCACTGGTCCAATATCCAGACCATGAGCCCCTTCTGCGCGTGCATTCTGTTCTCAGCCTGGTCGATCACTACACTCTGGGATGAGTCCATGACCTCACTGGTGATCTCGGTCTCCCGTTTGGCGGGGAGGCAGTGCATTACGATGCAGTCGTCCTTGGCCTTCTTGACCAGCGCTGAGTTCACTTGGAACTGGGGGAAGACCTTCATCCTCTTCTTTTTCTCCTCTTCCATTCCTGCGCTGACCCATACGTCGTTGTATATGACATCGGCGTCAGTGACGCCTTCCACGCTGTGGCTTACTTTTACGGAGCCAGAGAGCGTATGATTGGCCTTCTTTAAGAGTGCTGGATCAGGACTGTACTCTGGGCTGTCCGGGCACACGATGGTGACATCCATTCCCTGTCCCGCACACCCTATGATTGTGCTTGCTGCCGTGTTGCAGCCGCCGTCTCCCACGTACGCGATCTTCAACCCATCCAGCTTTCCCTTCTTCTCTTTGATGGTGAGCAGGTCCGCCAGGTTCTGGCAGGGGTGGTACAGCTCAGTCATTCCGTTGATGACTGGGACTGTTGACGCCTCACCCATCTCTTCCATCGCGTCCTGTTTCAGGACCCTTGCCATGATTATATCCCCGTACCTGGCCAGCACTGCGACGCCATCCTTCAATGTTTCGCTCCTGCTGAAGCCCTGGTTCTCGACGCCGTACATTATAGCGTGGCCTCCCAGCTGGGTCATTCCCGCCTCGAAGCTGATCCTAGTCCTGAGGCTCGCCAACTCGAATAGCATGATTAGGGTCTTGCCCTCCATTGTGTGCTTGTAAAGCGACGGCTTGGACTTGATCTTCTCGGAGATGTGTAGTATCTGGGATACCTGTTCTGGGCTCAAGTCCCAGTCGGATAGTACGTGTTTCATGGTTGATTCCTCGATTGATAGAATCCACTAAAACTGGGCGATAGATATAATGATTGTGACATGAATGTTATAAAATAAGACGCTATTGTTCTAAATAGAGTGGGAGAGTTATTTGAGGTACCTGTTGAACCATCGTATGATGTGTCGGAACCTCTCCTCCCTGTGCTTTGGCTTGCCGCTCCTGCTGAGCTCGTGGTTCTCATCGGGGAACCTCACAAGCTCGGTGTCCACCCCCAGCTCCATCAACGCGACGAAGAACTCCTCGGCCTGCTGAACGGGACACCTGAGATCGTTCTCGCTGTGGATGAACAATAAAGGCGTCTTCACGTTCTTTGCGTACCTTAGCGGACTCTGAGACAAGAGCTTGTCCTCGTCCCTCCAGGGGTAGCCCATGTTGCCGCTGGGGCCGTGGTTGAAACCTAAGTCGCTGTACCCGTGGTGGCTGTACCTGTTGCATGTGCTCCTGCACGCCACGCCAGCCCTGAACATGTCAGTTTGGGTGACGATCCAGTTGGTAAGGTAGCCGCCATAGCTGCCACCCGTGACACCTAGTCTATCTGAATCGATGAACGGGAATCGCTTGATGGCGTCTCGAGTGAAATCCATGATATCAATGTGGTCAACCGTGCCGTGCCTGCCGTTGAGGGTTGCTCCGTACTCCTCGCCGTACCCTGCGCTTCCCCTGGGGTTCGTGTAGATAACGCAGAAACCCGAGGCAGCCATCAGTTGGAACTCCTGGTAGATGCCATCTCCGTAGATGCCCAGGGGCCCACCGTGTATCTGGACGATGGTGGGGTATATTTCGCCCTCGACATAGTCCTGTGGTTTCATCACCCAGCCGTGGATTTTGTCTCCCAGTTCGTTATTCCAAATATACATCTCGGGGGTGCTCAATCTGAGGTTCTTGAGGTGCCTCTCGTTGACTTTCGTCACCTTCTTGCCGTTCACGTACAGCTCGCACGGCTCCACCGCGTTCATGGTGTTGTAACTCAACACCTCACAGTCAGCGGAGTAGCTGAAACCATCAACGGTGATTCCCTCGGTCATCTGCTCGACCTCGTGGCTCGCCCTCTTGACCCTGTAGATGTTGCTGTGGGGGATGTCGCCTGCCATGAAGTAGATGTGCTCGCCTTTTGGCCCCCAGACCGCTCCGGGACCAGGTGTCGAGAAGCGCAGGTCACTCCCAATTCCCCCGCCCACCCTGCGATTAAAGTCCTTAGTGATGTTCACTGGCTCTGAGTCGAGGGACTCCTTAACCCAGATGTCTGTGTTGGTCGCCCCCTGGGCGTGGAAGTCGTGACCCAGGTAAGCGAGGCCATGCTCGCTCCAAGAGATATCATAGATGGTGTGGACACTATTGGTGACTACGCATGCCTCGCCCCCCTTTGCGGGTACCACGTAGATGTCCCTGATGTAGCTGGTGTCCTGGTCGTCCCCCAGATTTGTCGCGTAGGAGATCTCCTTGCCATCGGGGCTCCAGGAATAAGCCGCGACATCGTACTCTCCCTTTGTTACCTGCTTTGGCTTCCCGCCCCTTGTCTTCACCGTGAAAAGGTGCAATCGTTTACCAGCGAACATGCCCACGCCGTTGAGCTTGAACCTGATACGCTTCACCACGACGACATCGGACCCCGGTTTCTCAGGCTCCCAAGTCCTACTGCTGAACAGGATTGCCTTACCATCTGGGCTCCACTTTGGGTTTGAAACCCCCGTTTCGAGGTCAGCGACGAGACCAGCCTCCCCTCCATTGATATCAATCACGTAGAGTTGGGTCTTGCTCTCTGGTTTACGCCCGCTTGCGAGGAAAAGAAGCCTGTCACCATCAGGGCTCCACCTGGGGAAGCTGTGCTTCCCTTTCCCGTGTGTGAACTGTATGTTTTTTCCCGACGCCACATCGTGAACCCAGATGTGTTTGATGTACCCGTCGTCCTCGTAGTCAACAGATGTCTGGACATAGGCGACCCTTGAGCCATCTGGGCTCGTCTGGGGGTCAGATATGAACACGAACTTTCTAAGGTCCTTGATCTCAATGTTCCTGGGAGCCATAACTATCAAATTAAATTGGATATTTTACGATATAACACCACCTAAATAAATGAAATGTCGATATCGTAGTTTTTCTACGAAATCCATATATAATAACCACCATTCCCCGCTTTGATCCATGATTTTTTATACGTATTCAGCGTTTTTCCTGTAATGTCCATTAATATACCCGCGCCGGAGGAGTTCTTCGGTCACCAGCTTGGTGCCGATAGAAAACTGGCGCACTGGAACAAGATTGTTGATTATTTCTGGGAACTTGACAAGTCCCCGATGGTCAAGGTAGAGGATCTGGGCAAGAGCACGGAGGGCAACCCCTTCCTTCTGGCGATCATATCGTCAGAGGAGAATATGGTGCGCCTTGAAGAGATCCGTGAGATGAGCTGGAAGCTGGCTCACCCAAAAAATGTTCCTCAGGAAGAGATCGATCAGATATTGGAGAACGGAGTAGCCGTAGTTTCAATGAGCATGAGCATCCACGCCACGGAAGTTGGCGGGACTCAGATGGCCCCCGAGCTCGCGTATGAGTTAATCACTTTACCAATGAACAAGGAGACCCTGGACAACACGGTTCTCCTGATGTTCCCCTGCTTCAACCCCGACGGCCAGATCATGGTCACCGAGTTCTACGAGAAATACCTAGGCACGGAGTACGAGGGCACCAGCCCACCCATGCTGTACCACAAGTACACGGGTCACGACAACAACCGTGATGCTATCCACAACAACATGGTGGAAAGCAAAATGGTGAGCAAAGCTCTGTACCTTGAATGGAGTCCTCAGGCCTACATTGACTTCCACCATATGGGAAGCTATGGCGCCAGGTTCTACATCGCGCCTTTCGCGAACCCCATTGACGACAAGGTGGATCCGCTGATATGGACGGAGCAGGAGCTCTACGGCGGCCTCACACATGTCATGCTTGAGCAAGAGGGAAAGTATGGGATTGAGTCAACAGCCACATACCCTGGCGAGTTCATGCCCACGTTCAATTACGTCCCTTGCTGGCACAACATATGCGGTATGCTGACGGAGTCGGCGTCAGCCAA
>Ga0257125_1000368_pt1 | contig 61662 bp, 64 predicted proteins | sample SI106_200metaG_FD_190183 | JGI IMG/M metagenome (GOLD analysis project Ga0257125, IMG submission 190183) | Marine microbial communities from Saanich Inlet, British Columbia, Canada - SI106_200 | ecosystem: Environmental > Aquatic > Marine > Inlet | place: Canada: British Columbia | collected... | reverse complement strand
ACCCAAAATATGAGATATTTTGGATAGTGGTTCGTCTAATATGTGTTATATCCAATCTCTAATTTTCCTTTGTGGGAACGACAAAGTAACCTGAACACTTAACGGGGCTTGGCTTCGCATAGACGACAAAAAGACAAAAGACGACAATTACTTCGTAACTATCTATAACATTGTCTATGCGGTTCATTTCATTCTCCCAAATTTTCACTAACTGTAAACTAACGGGGGAGTTCTAAACTTTCAAAAAACTAAATTTAACGAGGGGGGAGTTCCTAAAAACAACTAAACTAAAAAACGAGAGGGGGCGAGAAAACTTTAAACTAAACAAACTGAAGTAAACTATTTTGTTCTTTGTCGTATGCAGGCATTTCTAAATTCATATCTGTGTGAAATTGTCCTCTTTTATGCTCTTCAATTAAATTTCCTTTAAGATTTCTTACTTTTTCTTTACTCTCTGGAAGAAGAAATTTAGGATAAAATGATATCTTTTGATTACCACAATAGTGATAGCTACTGTTTTTATTGTTAGGATTTTTAATTAGACGGGACACAAGAGGCCTAATAATCATTGCTAGTTCTTTTTTCAAGCAATCATCAGACAAAAAATATATGTTTTGAGTAAATGAACCCAGAATAAGATCTATAAGTTGTATGAAATTTGATTCCTCATGAAGTTTTTCTTCTGAGTTTAGATATTTACGATGATCTGAATCAACAAAACAAATCTCTTGGTTTAAAACCCCTGTTCCATCATCAAGAGTTTCTGTAAGTTTTTGTAGATTTAGATGTGGAAAGTAAGAGTGAAACTCCATGCTTCCTTTATCATGATAAACATTCTTAATAACTACTTTTTCATTTGGGAAATATGCTTTTATACCGTAAGATAAGACAGTTCTGAAAAACTTGTTGTAAATGTTCTCATGAATTTTATCTTGACCAAAATTATCTATCTCTAATTTATCTAAGTCTATATACAACAAATTGAAATAAATGGGATATGTTCCTGATTTGTTATTTTGTACTAAAAATTTTAGCCAATTTTTTGAGACTTCCATCAATGCTCTGGGTGTCCTTGCTTTCCTAATTTTTTGATGATGAATCTCGCTATTATTAGAATCATGCCAACTACTCTTACATTCATCAGAAAACGGACAGTTATTGTGAAGCCACACCCATTTTTTACTCTTCTCAAATAAACACCTATTGTTTGATAAATCTTTAATGAAATTATTTCTATCTTTAGTTGGTACAAACAATACACCTAAAGCAATAAAATTCTTTTTCTGATTAAGATAATCTCTAGGAATAACTATTTCATCTGCAAATACTTCAAGTTCTAATTTACGCATAAATTAACTCAGAAAGACGATGATTTATAATTTTATTTAATTAATTTCACCAATTCGTCCACAATCCAAACCATTGCTTCTGTATCTAACCCACAATAATTTAGCATATCTTGTCTCAACTTATCATTAACTTCTTCCTTATTCGCAATATGGCTATTATAATATAATATTGAAGCATCTCCGCCATTATTGATTTCTAAATTATCATACCCTTTGCCAGTAATTGCTGGAAGAACTTTCTTAATTGAATATTTACCTTTTTGAGTAGGACAATAGTAATGGAAATTTTGAAATGGAACAGCTAAATCAATAATTCTTCCTAAGACTTTGTTAATCCATTCTGCGTGTTCTGGAAAATCATCAGCCAATTTTTTAAAAACTCCATTTTCAAAACTTTTATTGAAGACAACAACTGAACCTTTTCCATCAATTTCTTCTTTAAGCTGTTCTAATAACTTAATTCTAGGATCTTCCTTTCCATCAGCAAGATATTCAAAATGTTCTAACTTACCATCTTCCTGCTGAATATGTAAAGAATATTGAAATGGGATTTTTTGATAGGGGCGAGATTTATCATAAATAGGGACAGCAGTATCAAAAGTTTCAAAATCAAAGTGATAGAGAGGATATTCTAATGTTTTCATAAAATGTTTAATTTCTTCTTTTGCAACTACAACTTTACAACTTAAAGCAGCTTTTCTAATTGCTTCATCTTTTGGCTTTAATTCTGTCTCTTTAGGAATATCTTTCATATCAATTATTCCTGAATGAAAAAACTTCCAATATTGTCGCCAATTAGTAAGATGTAAGACATTATTTGTTGGTAAAGTTCCCCAACAATGGGCTTTAAGAGAACACTCGTAGGGTTTGTTACAATTGACTGAAATAGTAATTGGTGGTTCACACTCATCTTTAATTGTTTCTAGATACTTTTGTGCATTTTCTTCAATATTTCCAACTAATTCAACATTTTCAGTAACATCATGTTTCTCAACTAATTTTTCCGCTTCAATTTCACCATTTTTGATATATTCTTTATTCAACTTTAGAACGAAACACTTCTTAATCTTTAACCCTGATTTTTCAATAACATATTTCTGAAATGCTAAGTCTGGAAAATAGATTTTTAGTTTCTTTTCATCTGAAGAAGCTTTAATTTCAGATAAATTCCAACCATCTCCATTAGGTTCTAAAATATCAGCTCTAATAAATAATTCATCAACTTTAAACCCTGCTTCAAAGATTAGTTTTTTCTCCTTAACTAACTCTTTAGTCTTTTCAATATTCTCATTAAAATCTAAATCGCCTAACTCAACACCTTTGGGATAAAGTTGTTTAACATACTTCTCAAAAATAGGTCCTTGACTAAATCTATGTTGTTCCATCAAAGATGATTCTGGAAGTTGTTTCCTATCAGCAAACCAAAGCAATCTCTGGCATTGCTCTCCTTTCATATATTTAGACTTGGTTAAGAGTTTAATTTTATTCATCTGTTAGCCTCCAAAGTGTTAATATTAATAATGTTGAATTCCATCTTGAAATTTCTTTCTCTTTTTTGTTATATATATTTCTACCATGTAAAATTTTGTTCCTAAAACCATCACAAAAAATATTATTTACTATAATATTATGAAATTTATCATTTGGAAATAAATTTTTTGATAAATCTTGTATTTTCCAAGTAGCCCATTTATTTTTATTCTTTAATCTTAACAATTCATCTGAAGTAAAATATTTTTTATACTTCTTACCAGAATTATAACCTTTTTTTACATATTTCTTCTTTATTCCGAATTCCCAGAGAATTCCCTCTGTATGTGGTAATAATAAAGTAATTGCACAAGAATAATTCTTTTTTGCATGAAAATTAAAACCTTCTTTAATAATTTGATATCTTTCAGGAAATTTTTTCTTAATATCCTTAAAAACATCATTCAAATTTTCTTCATGATAAAACCAACGGCTAACTTTATTCCTAAATTCTTTATTTCCATATTTTTTATACAAACCAAAACAATAATCTCCTAAATTAATGGATTTCTTATTGAATAACCACCCCCATTCTTTTATGAATCCCTTGAAAGCTGGAGTGTTCATTTCTTTAGCTTTGGCTGTCAATTTTTTAAAATCAATAGTATCAAAAATAGGGATAAAACTTTTTTGCCAATGGTCCATTATTTTCAAACTAGGCATAATATTTTTATGAATTGATTCCATTGCTCTAAAAATGGGTTCCATTATTTTTGAAGTAGCTTGTATATTAGCAATCATTGGAGCTATAGCAATCTGCATTTGTTTTGCAGCCTTTAGAAGTGCTTCTTGGTCTTTTTTTGAGTTCATTTTAAGTTGATGCTTTATTTTCTCTATTTTCTAAGACCGCTTTTAATTTTTCACGAACATATTTTTTTTGTGTTTCAGAAAGTTTCAGTAGTTCAAATACAAAATCATCAATTTCATAATGACATTCATTATTTATTTCTTTTAGTGTTTTTTCTGCTTCCTTTCCTCTCAACTTATTAAATATTTTTTCACATTTTTGTTCATTAAGATCAAAATACAGCTCAAATTGTTTTAAATCAGTTGCTTCAGCTTTTAACATTCCTCCCCCTAGATTCTTTCTTCCAGATATTTCCCTAATCAACCAAGCTAAAGATGAATTTAGGAAAATCCAAAGTCTTTTAGCAACTAAATTATTTGTTTTTTCATCTTTATTTACAATATAAATATCAACTGCGCTAGAACTATAACTATTAATTGCATTGAATGTACAATAATGCCGACTAACTCCTCTTGGCAAAATTAGTTTTGGTGGAAGTTTAGATGTTTTACTTTTGTCAAAAGCATTTAATTCATTATTTTTTAAAATTTGTAATTGTTCTTTGGTAATTAATGCTTTATCTACAAGATGATGGAATGTTTTATTTAATTCAAATGGTGCCCCTTCTTTTTTAGTCATTATAGGAATTAATGCTTTCTTATTAAAATGAGAAGCAAATTTTGGGTCTATTAAATGATCTTTAGTCAAATTTAATCCTTGACCACAAGAAACAGAAATATTTCTTATATCTTCAATTTTTTTCCCAAATTGACTCATGGAATCAAATATTTCTAATAAACTGGGATCAGAATATAAAAGCAAACCCCATTTAAAATTTAATTTATTTAATTTATTTATTTTGAACGATTTAAGAGTCATATCTTCTTCTAAGTGTTCTTTTTTGTCAATTTTTGAGAAAGAATATAATATTTTATCAAACGATTTATGATATCTTAAAAATAAGACTTCTTCCTCCTCTTCAGATTTTTCATTTCCAACAAAAAATGTAATGACTGTATTGATATTTGCAGTTTCAAATTGTTTATAGTCACTATCAACAATTGCTTTGACTTTTGTATGATTCAATAAAAATTGTTGAAACTTTTTACCATAATCTGTATCTAACCAAGAATTTTGAGAAATAAACGAAACAAATCCTTTTTTCCTCACAGATAATAATGCTCTAACAAAAAAATATATCAATAAATCACTCCCCTTAGGGATATACTTATATTCTGTGGGATATCTATTTTTAATAAAGTTTTGTAGATTATTTTTCATCTCTGTCGTAAATTCAGAACTTCTAGCTTCTAAATACGGAGGATTAGCAATCACCACATCAAATCCAGGATTTTCTCTTTGGAAAACTTCTGCAAAATACAATTTCCATAAAAAGAATGGTTTTGATTTGTTCTTCTTATATTCTTGCAACCTCTCAATCGCTTCTTCGTTGCCCTCTTCTTTCAGAGTTTCTTCAACTAATTCCCATTCTAATTCATCAATTCTTTCTCTATGTTCTTTCTTTAATTTTTTATTCTCTTCATTGAAGAATTCTTTTTGTAATCTTTTTAATTCTCTTAATTTTACTTGAGATTCTTTTATCCGCAAAGAAATAGAATCGCTTAAAGTTGCTTGAGAAGAAGTTCTATCTTTCATTGCTTCATTTTGAATTTTCTTCCTTTTTCGTTCTAATTTCTTCAATTCACTTTCAAAATTATCCTTATTTTGGTCATTATATAACTCTCTTTCTTTTTCACTAATTTCTTTTAATTCTTTTGCAAAGTCACGTTTGACTTCGCCTAATAATTTCTCATCAAAGAGTTTCTTTCCTTCAAACTCTTCTAATAATGAATCCCCACATATTATTTTATGATCTAAGTTAGGAAGTGGCTTAATGTTCTTCATATCTAACTCATCTACAATTAGAGATAACCAAAACCGTAATTTAGTAATATCCACCGCTGAACTATCAATATCAACCCCATACAAACAATTTTCAATAATTTCTCTTTTTAAATCATAATCATTTCTTTGTTTAACTAGGAAAATTGATAATGTTGCTCTAGCCTTAACAATTTCATTGAGCATTCCAACAGGGAATGCCCCAGAACCAACAGCTGGGTCAACAACTTTTATTTCTTTCAATAAATCATCTATTTTTTCTTTGTTCTCAATAATAGATTTAGGCAAACTTAATTTTTCAATCAGTTGTTTAACTTCTATATCAAATGTTGAAGCATTAATGATTCCCTTTTTGAGTTTATCTTGCTTTGATTTAATATCTTCCAATACTCTTTCATCATTAGAAGTAGAAAAATCACCTAACTGAATAAACTTCTCAATATCTTCTCTAAGAACATCAGAATTAGTCTCTAAATAATTAATTAAAGATTGCTGACACATATAATGAACAATCTCACGAGGAGTGTAAAACGCACCTTTAGATTTTCTATCAATAACATCAAGCAGATTTTCAAACACTTTTCCAAGCATTTCTGGATCTACTGCAACTTCTTTTTCTAGTGGTTCATCTTCTTTAACGGTAAAGTTAAATTCATCAAATGTATCAAAAATATCCTCAAAAATGTTGTTATCTAGTATAATATCTGTTTTAACCCAATCATAATCATTCATTGGTTCAAATAAACCACCATTTAGAAATGGAATTTTACATTTAAAGTGAGTATGGTATCCATCATCGCCCTCTCTGGAATTTGCTAAAGCATCATAAAAAAGAGGTTCTAAAATTTCATTAAAGAAATTTTTATACTTAATTAGTGGCTTATTTTCTTTATCTCCTAATAATGCCCTCATGAAATTCTTCGGACCAGTTCCCCATTTTTCTCCTCTTTCAACACCAAGCCAACCTTTCTTCTGTAAAAAATAGATAAAAACAATCTGGCCCAACAATTTTTTAGAAAAGTCAACGACAGAAATATTCTTTGTGTCAAATTCTTTTTTAATTAAGCTATCTTTTTCTACAACTTTCTCTAAAGATTCTTTTAATCTTAAGAATAAACCTTTATATTTATCAAAGAATTCTTTAGTTACTCTCTCAATACTAAACGCATGTTCAATTTGTTCTAAATTGGGATTTACATCTTCTTCTTTTAATAATGGATAAAGTTGTTGTTGTGCGGTATGATTTGGTTCATTAACACCAACTAAAAAAGAGTATCTTTTGGCAGGAGTAAGCTCTTTAGCAACTTTAACCTTGCCTGTTTCATCTTTAACAAGATTATACTCCATTTTCACAAAAGAAAAACGCCAATCCTCATCATCGCCATAAAAAGCAACTAATGCAGCATCTTTTTCTGCATTACCTAAATATTTAGCAATAAAATTTCTTTGCATAGTTCTAGCTCTATCCCTAGAACTTGTTTTTTTTAATTTAACAACGAGAACATCAACAACTTTTTTTTTAGAATCAGTATAAGTTCCAAATGACTTATAATTTTCAATATAATGTTGATATTCTTTCCAAATGATTGAGCTATATTCTCGTACATTAAAATTATTAAATAATTCTTTAATTAATGTTAAATACCTATTTACATCAAAATCTTTATTGAATGTTTCATTAAGTAATTTTACTGCGCTATTTTTATCCATCTTTAATTCCCAATTAAATATTCTGACAATATTACTTCTTTTGGTCCTGAAGTATCAGCTGCATTTTTAACGAATGTTCCCTGAAAAACACTAGAGGGAATCCCTGATTTGATTTTCATTAAAATCTTAAGAGGATTATCTTCATTCTTAATATCTTTTAAGATTCTTTTCATGGTATGCTTAGCAATTCCACCTTCTTTCAATAATTTTAGAATATCATGTAAGAAATCTTCGTCATCATCTGTGAATTCTGTTGACTTGATTATTGCTTTGATTGTTTTGATGAGATTAGCTTCATGGCTTCTTCCCCTAGAACCTTTTAATTCTTCTCCTTCTTCCATAAACACAGCATTAAATTCTTTTTTATTTTCTTCAAGATGTTTGTAGAACTCCGGATTTAGCTTTTCTCTCTTAGTTTTCTTGTCAGCTTCAAGAATTTCAGCGGCATTAAAGAAATCTACTTCTTCTATGTTATTTCCTTTATTCATGAAGATTTTTCTTAATTTTCCTTTTCTAAAGAATGTTATAACCGAATCATGTTTTTCTTGATGCTTTCTAGCACTTCTGGATTTTTTAGGTAATCGTTTTATTTTCTCAAATAAATCTTTTTGATTATCCCTAAGATCTCTTAAAAAGATAAGATATTTTAATTCAGGGTTATCTTCTTCATCTTCACCAGTGATTATTTTTTTAGAAGTTAATTTTGCGAATAAATCGTGAGATTTAACATCCTCATCAGTAAGTAATTTGGCATCATTTCCAAGCATTTCAATAAAAGCAGCAATCTTTGATTCAGCAGCTTCTTTTAAGCTAATATTTTTATTAATTGGTCCAGCTGGAAAGAAATTGTAAGTATAAATAGTATCAAATGGTGGATTCTTACTTACTCTATTTACACGACCGACTCTTTGCATCATCCGGACAGGGTTCCAGGGGATGTCATAATTTATAACAACATTAGAACGATGTAAGCTAACTCCCTCAGATAAAATGTCGGTAGATATTAAAATTTTAATATCATCTTTCTGTTTCTTCTTAGGACAATTTGCATCATAATTTTCAATTATTTGACTTCTTGCGGATTCTGAAGATTTACTAGAAAAAGCCATCACTTTATTATCAAACTTAGGATTAAGTTTTGCTTCCAAATATTCCGCTGTTTCTTTTGATTCTGTAAAAACAAGTATCTTATGTTTTTTTAGAATTTTATCTTCGGACAGAATTCTAGCAAACTCATCTAATTTTGGATCTTTATTAACGTCTTTCCACATTAATTGGATCTTTTGTAGAATCTTAAAATCATTCTCTAATTCTTTAATAAATTCTGGTTTAAAGTTCTTGGATGGAAATTCGTGTGCTTTTTCTTTTTCAATAAGATTCTGAATTGCTTCTTGATCATCATTATCTAAGAAATCAAATACTTTGTTGATATGCTTCTTACTTAAGAAGACACGACCTTTATTATACTCTTCAATAAATCGCTTATAGGAATAAATAAATCTATCTATAGATTGCTTAAACGCAAAGAAACTACTTTCTAATCTCTTAAGTAATAAGATTCTCATAAATTTCCCCATGTTCTTTTGGGAAATTTCTTCTGGCTGAGAAATATCTTCTTTTAAGTATAATAATGGTGTATATCTCGCATACTTAAATTCTTTAACAATTAATTCTATTGTTTTGTTGAAGATTTTGTCTAATTCTTCATCAAAATGATAAACTACTGGTTTAGGATCATCTACTTCTGGAAACTTTAGTTTCTGTTTCTCCAAATCTTGACCATAATATTTTTTGATGCTGTTTCTTGTTCTTCGCACCATCAAATATTGCAAAACATTATTTCTAATTTCTTCTGCATTTGCCTGCACAATCTTAAGATATTCTTCTTTATCATTCTGTCTATCTAATCCTTTTAGATTATTTTGTAATTTTTTGAAATATTTTTCTAAATCTCTTACTTTAGGATTGGGTAGTGTAGATTTATGAGCATTTTGAAATAATTTGATTTGGCTTAGAATATCTAGTGGCGTGTTATTTAATGGAGTTGCCGAAACCAAGATAACTCTTTTTCCTCTACAAATTTCAAACAACTTTTCATACATTTGTGTATTTTCTGTTCTAAATCTATGGGCTTCATCAATAAAGATGTTTGTATATTTGTCCGTTCCATTTTTGATAATTTTATCCAATTTTCCTAATGATTCAAATTCTGCTCTTCTCACACCAAAATCAAAGAAAACATTAGGCCATGAACCAGGATTTGTTTTATCAAGTAAAACAGGTGGCGCAATTACTAAAGTTCCACCATCTAATTGCTGTGCTAACATTGCGGAAATAAATGTTTTCCCTAAACCAACAACATCAGAGACAAAAACCCCACCATATTCCTCTAATTTCATCTTTGCATCTCTAACAGCATCCTTTTGATATTCTAAATCCATGAAATTATCTGGTAGATATTCTCTAAATAACTCATCTTGGTCTAAATTGATTTTTTCTTTAAGAAATTCATAAAGAAATTTAAGATATAATTGGTGTGGAGTAACTTCATCATTCAACCATGTTTTATTTTTGATAGTTTCAACATATTTCTCTGAAACATCAACAGCATTTTCCCAAAGTGAATTAAATTTGTCTAAAGCAAATTTATGATCTTCCGGACGAGGAAGTTCAACATTAAATTCTAAATTATTTCTTAAACCTGATTGAGTAAAATTACTTGAGCCAGTTATAACTCTTCCTACATCTCTATCATCTTCTTTAAATGACATAATATACACTTTAGCATGAATTTTTTCAGCAGGATAAACTCTAATTTCTAATTTTCCAGAAATTAACCAATCTATAAATTTTTTAATTCCATCTTCAACCTCAGCAGAATCTTTTGATTCTTCCATCTCCTTAACAACTTGAGAGGAAAATTCATCTTTAGCTTCTTTATGAGAATGTGGAAGTGTTTGCTGAATCTCTTTTGATTCTTGTATTGAATCATAAACTTCTTTATTTGTACTAATTCCAATAAGTATCCTAATCTTATCTGTCTTTTCTAAAGATTTGTATAATCCATGAAAACCACTAGCATAAAAGTAACCAACTAAACAATCAAAATTTTTACTATCTTTAATTAAAGTTGCAAAACGAGAAGTAAGTTTTTGCTCTCCTTCATTTGTGATAAATGTAAGATTATTCATATTTCTCGCCCCCTCTTCTTTAACTCTTCTTCCATACATTTCTCAAACTGACGAGACACAATCCAGCCTTCTTTCTTGCATATTTCTCTATAAGTATCGTACAATTTTGAATTAACTTTCAATGTGATATTTTTACTTTCCATTCTCGCCCCCTCTATAATAAGATTAAATAATAAATAACTGCACATATTTATAAATATTGCTGTTCTAAACTATTCTCGCCCCTAACTACTTGTTCTTGAAGTATCGCTAAAGCTCTTTAAATGGAACGGAACTCCCCCCTTAAACAATTAACTAAACTAAAAAAACTTTCAACTAAAATAGAACTCCCCCTAAAATCTACTCTGCTAAAGCAGTTATTAAATCTAAATACAGTTAGTGAAAACTACGCCAAGCCCCTGTGCTCAGGAAAATTAGAGACTTCTGCGGTTTAATATTCCCTTCGGGAATTTAAACCTTGACCACGCTGCGCTCTCCCTACGATTTTATACTCCCTGCGGTCGTTAAAAATCTCCAGTCGGGGGATATAACACGAATTAACCGAGAAATCCCTCGGCTCGGGATTTCTCCAAATTCTTTAATGTCCTTCGGACTTAAAGAACTTCGGTTAATTCGGACGTTAAGAGAAATTTTTCCATTGCCTTTACGACGGTAACGTTGTATTTTCTTACTATTTTATAGACGAAGAATTCAACTATCGTAAAGGTAAACCGAGACTTCTAAACGGGGCTAACTTCGTTAAATCGGGAAAAGAAAAAGACTCTCAATCACTTCGTGACTAATCATAACATTGATTTAACGGCTACGCTTACGCTCCGACCCAAATTTTTTATTACTTTAAAGAGGGGGGATTTCAGTCTTTCAGACATATAGACTGCTACGCAGAATTTAATTTAAAAGAGGGGGCGAGAATACTTTATTTTTCAATATATTTATTAAAAGAGACCTAATAACATAATCATATGAGAATAAAAGACATATCAAAAGATAATCAACCTAGAGAAAGATTGCAGAAAAACGGGGTTCACGTTCTTTCAGATGCAGAATTACTTGCAGTAATATTCAAGACAGGAAACAAGCAAGAAAATGCAATTGTAATGAGTGATAGACTAATTACAAAATATGGAATTGATAAATTAAATGATTTATCATTAAAAGAATTGCAAGAAATAAGAGGTATAGGTCCTGCAAAAGCAATGCAAATAAAAGCATTGTTTGAATTCAATAAACGACATAATTTATCTAAAGTAAAGAATTTACCAATAAAAACTGCAAAAGATGTTTTTCTTTATGCTTCTGAAAAACTATCTGACAACAAAAAAGAGCATTTTATGATCCTTCATTTAGACTCAAAAAACAGAGTAATTAAAGATGAAATAATTTCTATCGGAATCCTAAATGCTTCAATTATACATCCTAGGGAAGTATTCAAATCAGCCATAAAAGAAAGTGCAAATTCAATTATTTTAATACATAATCATCCTTCAGGAGATTCAGAGCCTTCAATGGAAGACAAAGAGATAACAGAAAGATTAATGGAAGCAGGAGAACTTTTAGATATCAAAGTTCTTGATCATGTAATAATTGGTAAAGACAATTATCATAGTTTTAAAGAGAACACCTAACTTAAATCACAACTACACTTATCAAACCATTTACAATACTCGCATTCATCAGAGGGGGCTAGAAAACTTTATTCTAACTGTTCTATAAAATTCTCAAATGCCTTTTCTAATTTCATCATTTTTACAACTAACTTCACCTGAAGATTACTCCAAGAATCTGTATCTTTAAGTCCAACATTCTCAAACTTGTAACTTATTCTACAGGCTCTTTTTGAATCTAATCTTTCCCAAATTAGAGGATCTCCAAAAATATCTTCAATTTCTTTTTTGTGTTGAATCAAGAAATCAAATCTTTTTTTATTAATCTCTTTTTTTCTTACATCTAAATACACTTCTATTCCTGCATATCTATTTAAAATTACAAAATTAAATGAAATCCCTGATTTTCCACCACCTTTTCCAATCCAATGATATACACTTGGAGACAGATTTTTAAAATCAGCATCTTTTTCCTTAGCGACATCTAAAAGTCCTTTCCAGAAATCAAATCTTTTATTGTGTTTAGCAGTCTTCTTTTTTCCTTTGTTTTGAAGATACCACTCATTATATTCATAGGCTTGTTTAATCAAATCAAGAGCATAATCCATTTCATCTAAAGAAGAAATATTAAATGTAACCCACTTAGTTTCATTATCTTTTCTCCTTGACTTTTCAATTGTAATTGCTTTTGGATCTTTGAAAGTCTCTTCTTTAACTAACAAACTAACTCTAATATGATCTTTTCTAAATTTTATGAACGAAAAGTGAAAGAAACTATTCTTTTTGTTGAAACCTTTGTAATGTTTTGTGGGTTTTTCTACTATCTCTGAATCTAAATCCAGTATTCTTCTTTTAAGTTCCTCATAAATTTCATTTATGTATAATTTACTTACGCTTTTCTTTTGAGTCTTTTCAATTTCCTTTTCATCATTATCTTGAATACATTTGAAAAGCCATTCTATTGATGTTTCTCCAAATTTCCTCTCTGTTGCATCAATAGTCTTTATGTGATCTATTTGATTTCTGATTGTAGAAAAACCATCAAAGTACCTCTCAATGCCTTTCTTTGAGCCAAATATATCCTCAAATAAATTCCAATTTTTGAGAATAATTTTCAAATAATCCATAATATTAACTTGTTCTAATTTTCTTAATGAGGTTTCCCATTCTTCATTAGAAATATATGGTTTATTTGCTTTTTCTTTCTTAATCTTATCTGCCACATAATTTTTAACATCTTGTGGAATAACTCCTTCTTCATTCCACCAATTTTCCCCTGATGAATCATATAACACATTATTAATTGTTTCTCTGATGTTTTTTTCCAATTTTTGTATTAATAATGCTGGTTTGTTATCCATCTGTTCTTCAATTGTTGCAGTAAAATCCCCTATTCTTTTTTTAACTTGTCTCAAAAGAAGTTCTGCCCTTTGGTTGATAAACAAGCCATAATCATTTTTCCATATTGCAGATTCTTTATCAGAGGGGATAAGATGAGAGTTTAAAGCTTTCTTCAGTTCTTGATTTTTATTTTCAAATTTAATGAAATATTCTTTAGGTTCAGTTCCAGAAATCAATTTATTTAATTGAGAATCAATTAAGCAGAAATTAACTAATAAATTAGTAGCTTTCTTTTCTTTAATACCAATTGATCTGAGATATTTCTTTGGAAAGATATGGTGCTTCTCAGAATCGTTAAATGATGAGATGGGATCTTTTTCAATATCTATTGGACTATTATCTATAAAACTCAACGGTTGTTGTTGAATCATTATTAAAACAAGTGCATTTCTAAATGCAGTTCTTCTTCCCATATTTACATTTTTAAGTTTATCCACCGAAATATTAATATCATAATCAATACTAAATTCTTCATTTCTTAATTTTCTATCAAAAATATATGCTCTATCTTCTCCGATTTTATTAAATGAAGAACCACTATAGCGATTAGAAAAAGCTACTTTCCAGAACCACTCTTCAAGAAATTTCTTATCTAATTCAACTTTATTCTTATGACAATCATAATAGTAATAAGCTATTAAAGCAAGCATGTCTCTATATGGTAAATAAGCGTAATTTCTAACTTTAAGATTAGATCTAAGAAATTGTATACTTTTCCCTATTGCCTTTTTAACATCTTCCCATTGTTCTTTAACTTCATTAGGAGTTAATTTTAATTGAAATGCTTTTGTACATTGTTTGTTAATAATCAGTGATAATGTTTCACTAAAAACTTCATAATCAATCTTTCCAAATACATCTTCAATTTCTTTATTGAATTTATCAATTTCTTCTTTTAATTCAAAATCTTTATCCCAAGTTACTGCCACAACCAAATCAAATATACTTAATTTTTTTCCACCTTGATTTATCCTTTCAAAAATTTTACAGGCTTCTTCAATATTTTTGTCTTCTATTGTGATTACTGGAAATGGATAGTTTTTCAATCTATCTTTGACCCTCATAATACTTTTCTTTCTATCGTCTGTGAGTTCATTATAAATCCCCAGAAATTTATCTTCATTAAGAACAGTATGGATAGATATATTTCTTTCATCGTTCTCAGAGTCTACATTAAATTTATGAGTATCAAGATCGAAACAAATTTTTGAATAATCAAACCCTCTTATTTCAAGACCCCTATAAACTGCATATAATGAGGTTAATCTTTGTTGACCATCAAGAATAAAATGGGTATAATATCTCATATTTCCTTTTTCAATATTTAATTCTGGAATGTCTTTGTAATAATGGGCATAATCTTCTGGTGGTATCCAAAGAAAAAAACTCCCTATTGGAAATTCTTTATACATACTATCAAGAAGCTCAATAACTTTACTTTTTTCCCAAACAAATTCTCTTTGAAATCTTGGAATCTTCCATTCTCCTTTTTTTATTGAAGAGACTACTTCTGGCAATGTTACCCCTGGATTTATTTTGATTGTTTTTTCTGACATATTATTCACCTATTCAATTTATCTGCCCATTTACAGTATTCGCACTCTTCTGATGCTTTAGGAAGTTCTTCTTCTAAAACATCAACTGCTTTCTTAAAAATCTTCTTTGCATTATCAATATTGACTTTAATCTTAATCAAGTCTGCATGGAAATCTACATCTCCATTCTCATGAACTTTATTGGGATGATAAAACAACAGATAAGTATAATCTTCTGTTTCATAACCATTTTTTCTTAATAAGAAATTGTAAATATCCATTTGATTTTGATAATGTGTGTGAGTATCTTCTTTTAATGGATAACCTCTTGTTTTATAGTCTAAGACAATCAATTTCTTTCCTTTTACAAGAATATTATCAACCGCTCCACGAAACAGATTACCTTTTTTATCAGTCCATTGAATACCTCTAAAATTATTTCTCCAGATATTTAATAATTCTTCATCATCAAAGAGCTTCAATTTCCCATTAAATTTCTGAAGTTCTGGAGGTAATTCTCCTTTCTTCATAAACTTATCAAAATGAACTTTTAAAATCTTATCCATTCCACTTGGTAAAGATGGAAATATTCCTGCAGGCCTGTTTACTTTCTTATTGAATCTCAACCAGAAACATCTAGGACAATTCTTCAATAAACTTAATGATGATGGGCTGAATTTGTATATCATTTTAACCTAAAGCAAATATGCTTTGCCCTTCCCCCCAATAATTATCAAAAAAGTGTTGAAATGCTGTTTCACATTTTACCCCATATTCTTCATCAGTATAACTTTCTGGAAGCCCAGTCTCTAATTCCATTTTTATTTCTACCATTACCTTTGCCTTAGTTTGTGGTTTCTTTCTCCAATCTACTGCACTCAACCCATCATGTTTTAATTTGTATAATAATTGTTTAGCACATTTTTTTACTTCCTCTTTGTCAGATTTAGTTAATTTTGGCTTTTTTAATTTATCAAAAAGAGCTAACTCCTCTTCACTCAACCCTTCGGTTTTATGTCTTATTTCTTCTTTGCTTAGTTCTTTTGATAACTTCACTAATTCATCAAAAAAGAATTCTTGATCAAGAGAACCTAAATTATAATCATCAATTAAAGATTGAAATTTCTCAAGATAATTTGTTCTTGTATTATTAATTTTGATCATATCCGCTAATTTGAATGAAATTACATTTTTTAACCTTTCAACATCAACATTACTTTTTCTTTTCTTAAAAGTCTGTTTTATTGCATCAAAATTAATTTTACTTAAATCAATCAAATTACTTTTACCATAAGACGCTTCTGGTTCTTTAACCATAATTGATTTATCTAAAACATCTTTTAAATCTTCTAATACTGAAGAGATATTTACTTTAGGATCTAAAGATTTGATTGTATGAAGAATCTCTTCATATAAAGCAATATAATCAATATACTCACTTAATCTCTTATCAGGTTTGCAATCGTTGAATAATTTAATCAAATAATTTGAATTTTTTATAAATAGATTTTTTGTTTCATCATTTTTTAGAATTGGACTAATCCCTCTTTCTTCAAGTTGAGAAAGTAGTCTTAATTTTTCAGATCCTTTTGCAGAAATTATTTTCCAATAATTAATAGATATTGAATTAAGATAATCATTCATATCTTTAATTTTCTTGGCAAGTTCTTTAATTAATACATCCTTTTCTTGAAGAGAAAAAATTCCCTCGCTTGTAGTTCTTGGAACAGAATATAATGATAACGCATCTTTTAATGGTTTAAATATATCAAGATAGGATACCAAAAATGCTCTTGCTTTTCCTGGAATGAATGTTGCAGGTCTTGATATGGCTTGCATCAATGTATGATTTTTCATCGGTTTATCAATGTACAACGTACTTAAAGATCTGACATTGAAACCAGTCAATAACATGTGGCAAACAAATACTATCTGTAATGAGTCATTTTCATCTTTGAATTTATCTTTTAGATTTTCAGGACCTTCAAGTCTTTTCCTATGTTTTGTAATATCAAGATTCACTTTTTGGAATTGTTTAATCTCATTTTGGCTTTTACTGATGATAACTGCCATATCTGTTTTTTCCATTTCAGATATTTTATCTTTTATCTTTTCAGATTCTCCATATTTTGCTGTTTTTAATTTAGATTTTAATGATTTAATATGTTCTTTCCAATATTTCTGAACTTTGTCATACATTTTTACTGTTGTAAATCTATCAACGCTAAGAACCATTGATTTTCCTTGATAACCTTTATTGACGTTGTGATCAACAATATCTTTTGCAACTTTTTCTAATCTATCTTCTCTCGTTAATAAGTAATAACCTTTGGAGAGTTCATTACTTAATTTCTTTTCTTGTTCGGGATTTAAATCAGCTTCATCAATAATATTATACATTTCTTCATTAATCTTAGGATTATGAAGTTGTAGTGGGTCTGATCTATTCTCATAAAATAGTGGAACAGTAACATTATCATCAATTGCATCTTTAAAATTATAAACTGATACGTAATCTCCAAATACTTGTTTTGTTTTTTCGTTTCCTTTAGCCATCAATGGAGTTCCTGTAAATCCAACAAAAGAAGCATTAGGCAAAGCTGTTCGCATATTTATCGCAAAAATATCATATTGTGTTCTATGTGCTTCATCTGTAATAACAACAATATCGTCACGCTCAGAAAGAAGAGGATATTTCTCTCCTTTTTTAGTTCCAAACTTTTGAATTAATGTAAAGATTAATCTGTGATCTTCTTTCAATAGCTTCTTGAGATCTTTTCTATCTGTTGCTTGTGTTTCTTGTTCTGTTATAGCATTAACAAGACTAAAATCCTGATATATTTGTGAATCAAGACTTTGTCTATCGGTTACTAATAAAAAAGTATAATTTCCAGGATGTTTTCTAAGTATTTTTTGAGTGAAAAAAACCATGGAATTTGTTTTCCCTGATCTCTGTGTATGCCAAAATACTCCTAATTTTCCTTTTAGATTCTTTTTGTTTTGGAAAGCATTCACTAAATTATTTACTCCAATAAATTGATGGTATTTAGCAATTAATTTTCTTTTAGTTTCATAAAGAATAAAGTTTTCAATTAAATCAAATATTCTTTCAGGATGACAAGTTCCTTTTAATGCTGTATCAATAATTGTATCTCCTTTTTCATTTTCAGATTTAACTTTCTTCCAATGGAAATATTCTTCAAATTGAGAAGTAATTGTACCAACTTTTGTATCTTTACCATTAGAGATTAAAATGAATATGTTATACCAAAACAGTTGAGGGATAGTATCCAAATAATCAGAGATATTGTTATCAAATGCATCTCTAACGGGTAATCTTGATCTTTTTAATTCCATTGTTATTAATGGAATCCCATTGATGAATAATACTAAGTCTGCTCGTTTTTTCCCATATTCTCCAGAAACCCAATATTCAGAAGCTAAAAAGTATTCATTATTTTTTGGTTCATTAAAATCAATAATTTTGATAGTCTTAGGAATGTATTTGCCATCTTTCTTAGTTGTTATTTTAACCCCATTTTTTAGAAGATCATAAACTTCTTTATTCGCTTTTAATGCACTTAATCTACTTCTGTCTTTGATCATGTCTTGAATTGCAAGTTTAATTTCTTGCTCAGTTACTTCATTTAGATTTTGAATTGCTTTAGAGAGTTTGTTAGTTAGAACAACCTCTGCTTTTGTCTCTCTACCTAAAGTCCCTTCTTGATTTTCAGTTTTGAAAACTTCATTTTCTACATCAAGATACGAATAGTTTAAACCTTTGAACATTTTTTCAAATGTTTCAATAGCTGCTTTCTTTACAATCCCATCTTCAGTCCAATCATACCTGCTCATGCTTTAACCTCAACTTGAATATCTAACTCAGATACATCCACTTTACCAGTAATTAATCTTGGAAGTAATAAATCTCTCGTTTTTGATAAATTAATATTCTTTTCTTTCAATAAACTCAAATGATTTAATATTATAATTATTTTTTCATTAAATAAATTAGTTATTTCAAGAGATGGAATTATTGCTTTTTTAGAACATAAAACATTCCAGTGTCGTTTATATTCTCGAGTATTTACCAAACTATTTATCATGTAGTAAATAAAACTTTCTGGTCGATTCAATGCTTTAAATGGGATTACATTAGGCCCAACAGAAAAAGATTTTGTCAGTATTTTCATTTTACAAGTATGATCACCAAAAACCATTATCGGATTATTTGATGTCGCTAAATGATCAGCTTCTTCATTATGATACCCTAATATCTCTTTAGTAGACTGATCTACCACAGGGATAAAACCTTTTTCAAAAACATTGTTTTGAGTGAATTTTTTCCCTGCTTTCAATCTTTTAATAAGACCTCCTACTTTACAAACTTCCCACCCTTCAGGAATCTTCCCTAATTCAGAATCAATAAACTTGGCTTTTTCATGTCCTGGAAATTTAAATTTCACAAACCACTCTTCATAAATCAATTTAGCAATCTTTTCAAGAAGTTTAATTCTTTTGGTGTTGTTTTCTATTAGATAATCATAATTGATTAATATTTGAGATATTTTGTCTTGATCTTCCATCTCAGGATAATTTATATCTAAACTACCAAGCATTGGACAAGTTATACTTCCTCTTATGCTATTACTAGAACTAAAATCTCGCAGGAACTGATATTTTGAGGATAAAGTATAAAACAAAAAAGATGGTGATAAAATATTTTTATTAGTTCTTATTACTAGAATAGACTGATTCACATAAGTATCAATTAAACATAATGAAACTTGACCTCTTGTATGGCCTTGACCTGCACAAGCCATAACTAAATCCCATTTTTGAGCTAGTCTTGTACTTGAATTTTTCACGCCTTCTTTTGTAATGGTCTTTTCTGTATTATTGATGAATATATTTCTAGTTTCACCAGAGGATAACCAATTTATATTGCCACCCCAATATTCTGATTTTCTCGTATCAGGAGTTCCACCACTAAAAATATCTTCACAAAGATCTTTAAGTTTATCTTTCCTCCAATCTTTCTTCATCATCAATCCCCTAACAACTTATTCACATTAAACCCTATCTGTTCTTCAAGCACTTTTGCCTCTTCATTCAATAACTGCAATTCTTCATTGTTTTTTTCCAATTCAGCTTCAAAGTCAAAATCTTCTGCTTCTTCCTTTTCAACGACTCCAACATAACGACCAGGATTTAATGACCACCCTTGCTCTTCAATGTCTTTAATTGAAGCTATCTTACATAGCCCTTTCACATCTTTATATGGTGAAGCTCCTTCTTCATTACGATAACTTCTCACAATGAAAGCAATTTGATCAATATCATCTGGATTAAATTCTCTGTGTGCTCTATCTATTTGTCTAAAAATATTTCTTGCATCAATAAACAGCACTTTATCCTTACGAGAAGTATTTACTTTATCTTTATCCATGAACCATAACGTACATGGCAAAGTAACGGTATAAAAGAAATTTGAAGCTATTGAGATCATTACATCAATTGCATTTTTCCTAATTAATTCTTCACGAATCTTTGCTTCATTTCCTCTTGCATCTGAAGCAGAATTTGCCATTACAAATCCAGACCTTCCTTTTTCATTCAAAGCAGTCCAGAATTGTTGTATCCATAAATAATTAGCATTATCTGTTGAGGGTAAACCGAATACCCATCTTGGATCTCCCTTAACTTTTTCATAATCTACTTTCTTAACATTGAATGGAGGATTAGCCATAACAAAATCAAATTTGCCCACTGATTTGTGAATATCTTCATAGAATGTGTTGCCCTCTTTGATATCTCCAGATAATCCTTGAACTGCTAAGTTCATTTTACACAAATTGATATGTTTGTTAAGTCTATCTTGACCATAAAGCATAAGCTCGTTTGTAGGATTCTTTTTATGTTGTTCAACAAAATGTGCACTTTGAATGAACATACCACCACTCCCACAAGCAGGATCAAATACCCTTCCATGGAATGGTTCAATAACATTAACAATTAACTTAACTAAAGATGTTGGTGTGAAAAATTCACCACCTTTCTGACCTTCAGTCATAGCAAATTTACCTAAAAAATATTCATATATTTTTCCAAATACATCTCCTTCAATATCATCTGATATTTTTGAAAATGCTTTCAATAAAGCAACCAACATGGCATTTGAAAATTTAGTATATCCTCTAGGTAATATATCTTTTAATTCTAAATTTTCTTCTTCAATTAAATCCATAGCTTTGTCAATTTCTTGACCAATGTCTGCATCTTCTGGTAAATTCAATAAATATGAATATCTTGCTTTTTCGGATAAGTATAAGACTCCTCTTTCAATGTAATCCACTTTTCCAATTTTTCTTCTTGTAGATTCTCCTTTTAGTTTTTCTAACTCACTTACTGCTTGCTCAAATTTAGAATCAGCATGCCTTAGAAATATTAACCCTAAAACAGGAGTAGAATATTCAGCAGAACTTAATTTTGAATTAGCTCTTAAATTGTTTGCTACATCCCATAATCTCTTTTCAGTATCACCATTAGTCATTTTTCTCGCCTCCTCTTTTCTAAGTCTGCTTCCATACATTTCTCAAACTGACGAGAGACAATCCAACCTTCTTTCTTACAGAGTTCTCTATATTCATCGTAGAGCTTTGAATTAACTTTTAGTGTAACATTTTTTGATTCCATTTACTTATACCTCGTCTCAACATAAACTCCAAATTTTCTAATGATATTTAAAATTAACATGATAACATGAAACAACAAAAACAATATTACTAATTCAGATACGTTAAGCATAAACCATCTAAGATTAATCATGAAATCATAGTTTCCATAAAATAAAATTAATACCACTAGTACAATCCCAAATATGATGGAATTTAAAATATTGAAACTTAGATGTTTTCTTAATTTTTCTATGTCTTTATTCAATTTATCTTGTTTATCATTTTGAGATTTACTTAACAAAAGTACTAGAACGTTTATTAGAAAACCAACAATTATGGAAAAAAATCCAATTGATTTATGGACAATTGAGGTTATCTCTTTTGATTCAATAAAAAAAATAACTAATACTGAAAGTAAAACTGGCATAATTACAAATGTAAAAACAAATAAGAATATGTTGTAGTCTTCTAACATCATTCTATAGTTCTTCATTACATATCGTTTCAGATCTATTGGTTTAAACATTTTATTTATCTCCAATTACCTTCTGCAAGTATGGCTTAGCAACCTTAAAATATTCTTCAACACTTGGAAAATCGCCATCAAATTCTTGCTCAATACCTTCATTAAATTTTACATCAGCATCAAGCTTTATAACTTTGGTGCTTCCATCATTCATTTTCACATTAATTTTAAGGGTATCATATTTCTCTTTATCAATCTCGACATAATTATGTTCCTCATAATTTTTGTTTAATGCTTTAATAAGTTGCTTGAATCTTTTTGCTTTGCTACCTTTTAGCTTAATTATTTTCTCTTCAGTTAATGTTTCATCTTCAGAGTTATCCAATTTCCCAAGTATCTGCTCTTCAATGTCCCTGCTACCCCTCTTCCTAATAAAAAGCAATCTTTGTAATTTCTCTATATTGGCAAGTTCGGATGAAACGACTGGATTTAGTGTAACTATAAAATTGTCTACAATTACATTAATACTATCTAGATATTTTTTAATCTGTCTTCCTAATTGTGTCTTAATTCCTCTATGTTTAAATTGATTTAATAAGATGTAAGCAGAATCCTTGTAGATCTTGATTAAATAATAAAATTTTATCTTTTCAGCTTCATCTATTTCTTTCTTCTTTGTCGTTTTCTTTGTTTTCACGCTAACAATATCGGAACTGTAACCATAATCACCATAACCTAAAGTGCCATAATAGATAGAGCCTTTGGAATCAAGATTACAGCTATCGCAACTAAAAATTTTTTCATTGGTTTCGTCAATGTTTATCGAACTATTAGCAGTAATGAAATCTTGAAAATGCTTTTGAAAATCTAATTTCTTCAAATCTACATATACAGGCTTTTTCCTTTTACTTTTGTCTGTATTCCTTATTTTAAGCACATATGGTACTAATTTTAATTTAACCATGGATAAATAACAAATAACTGCACATACTTATAAATATTGCTGTTCTGAACTATTCTCGCCCCTTTCTTCTTGTTTTCAAAGTAACGCTGCGCTTAAAAAATAAAACTGAAATCCCCCCAGTCCTAACGGACATATAGTCTGCTTCGCAGGAATTAATTAGAATTAAAGTAATAAAAAACTACGTTAGCCCCTAAAGTCACGGCAATGGAAAAACTCTCTTCATTCCCTTCGGTCATTACGAGCCACGCTGCGCTCTCACGTCGCTTATTAATCTCTACGAGATTATAAGCTTTGGTTCGGGTCTCTTAACAGCGATTATCCGAGAAATCCCTCAGCTCGGGATTTCTCCAAATGCTTTAATGTCCTTCGGACTTAAAGCACTTCGGATAATCGCGATGTTAGTTTCAATTTTTCCAGCGCTCTCGTAGTAGAAAACTATATAAATATGGATAGTTTAACTAATTAAATAATAAAACGAGGTGTAAAGAATGAAAAAAACTATAATTATGATATTAGGATTAATTACTATTTCTATGTTTTTAATTGGTTGTTCTTCTGAAAGTGTTGAAGTTGTTGATGATCAGGGGAATATTGTTGGAGAAGCATTTAGATATTCAGGTGGAAAAGTTCAGATCCCGGCATCACAACTAAGTGCAGCATTAAACTATGTTGAAGAAACACAATTAAAAGAAAAAGTAAAACAAATCATCAGAGACGAATTTGAAGTTATAGAAATTAACGGCAATTACAATCCTAACAAAAATTGTGACCAAAAATGTTCAGAAATTGGAAAAGAGTGCATTGTTGCTCTTTGGGGATATTCAGGAAGTACATCTTCTGCCAATTTTGATAATGCAATTGTAAAAGCAAGTCACAGTTGTAATTGGGATGTAGGAGACAACAACATCCTATTTTGTGAATGCATTTAATTTTTTTCATTCTTTTTTCTTATATTTTTTAACGAGCGCTGGAAAAACTTCTCACTATCGTTCGACCTTCCCCACTACGTAGGTCAGGGAAACTAACAGCAACTATACGGTTCGGCTCCAGTCGCCACTTCGTAACTCCTTACACCTCTCCCAAATCTCAAACCAAATTTATAATTTTCAAAATAAATTTACCCTTACCTGCTCGGGCTGTGGTTTGCCTCATCCCAGATGCCACCCTTTTGAGACTTCGCATAGTTGCGATGTTATGTGCAATATTACTCAACGCTAACCCTATATTTTTTTCTCAAGAAATACAGATGAACCTTCATCTTTAACTTGCTTATATCCAAGTTTAATATAAAATTTTAATGCGAGATTATCTTTGAAAACTTTTAATCGAATTTTCTTTAACTTATGTTTTTGGGTTTCCTTTTCCATTAAATCAATTAAAAATGTACCTAAACCTTTCCCTTGCATTAATTTAGAAACCTGTATGTTATTAATATATGAAAGACTCTCCTGAAATTTAATCTCATAATAAGCAACACATTTAGATTTATGCTCAATTATTTTAATATTTTTCTTATTAAAACTTTTTTTAAAAGATTCAGGATTCCATTCACCCCAATGTTTGATAAATGAAGCAAGCATATTTTCTTTCAACAAATCATAAACAAACAAATAATCTTCATCCTGACAATCTCTTATTTGGAATTTTAAATTATCAATTGTAATTATCATATGTTCTTAATAAACTTAGATATATAAAAAGATGTCGGCGCCTATGTCATACTGTGCTTCCTTTCAGTCAGCATTTTTTCTTAAAGTATTATTTAATTGGCTTTTTACAAGAACTTTTAAATACCAAACTAATTATTATTCTATTATGAAACTAAAATTAAAAAAGTCAGTGTGGTTTGATGGTTCAATTCAAATTAATTGTAGTTTTAAGAAAATTAATGATTCCTTCAAAAATATAGGTAAATCATACTCAGATATTACAAAATTAATGCCAGGTATTAATGTGGCCGAATTAGTCAAACAAGGAGATAATTTTGTAACTATAAAAACAAATGAAGGACTCATGAAACGAAAAAACATTTCCAAAAAGATTCAAGAAAATACGATAGTTATTGAATTCGATGAAGAATATCAAGCTGGTAAATCTATTACAACAAGATCTCACCATTTAGAAGAATATATAGTCAATGATTCTAAAATAAATTATCGCTTAATTATTAGTAATGTTACCGCTTCTGGTTTTTTAGGATTGTTGTATCGTATTTTTGGGAAAAAGAATATTGGAAATGCTATTTTAAAATCTTATAAAACTTATTTTGAAAAGTAAAAAGCCACTATTGGGAATAAGAACGAAAAAGATTTTTTGAACTGAGCCTTCGGCATTTTTTCTTATAGAAAAAGCGTATAACAGCAATTAAGAAACTCAGCCTTACAGGGTCCGTCCAAATTCGCTTCGTGAACTTCTCTTAATCCCGATGTTATCGGGGAGTCTATTTAAGTAAATCTAAAAAGAACTTCTTACTTTTCTTCTTACCATTATATCTATAATAATTTGGTTTTAAACAAATCTTTTCACGCAATCTTTTTTTGATAATTATAAAATCTTTAGAATATGGATTCCAATCGTTTCTTAATGAACGTGAAAACTCGGATAGATTAATTTTTTTAGTTGGAATAAATCCTCTTTTGTTCATCTCTTGTTTTAATTTTTCATGTCTCCTCTTCAAATACAAAAGTTTATTCTTAAAAAATTTAATATGACCCTTACCTAAACAATACTCTTTAGGGATGTCTTTTTCCAGGGGAAATTTTCGTACATAACCCAGAAGCATAAGAATTTCATTATACTCCGCAATAAGGTGTTGATCTGCTAATTTTTTTGGATCAATAATATTTATTCTAACCATATTACACCAAGATTATTTTATTTTGAATCTATCCATAAAAACAGCAATACCACACCAACCAATAAAACCTTCCATGATCATTATTACAGCAAGAATGATGAAAAACCATTTGCTCCAAGATAATAATGCGCCTAATAGAAATAATCCTCCGAAAATCACTCGTGTCCATCGATCTTTTTTTGTTATATTACATGTAAATCCCATTTTTACCTCCTAAACCACGGAAAGAATGCATTAGTATGCTTCTTATATTTTTGGTATTCTTTATTATCTTTCCATTTTTTTTCAAGCATCGGTACTCCAGATACTTTCAATAATAAAAAAGTGATAATTATTGGACTTAGTAATGACAACCAAGCTATTGAAAGAGCCATTAATCCTAAGCCCCACCATTGAACTGCTTCACCAAAATAATTAGGATGTCTTGTGTATTTCCATAAACCAGTTTGCATAATGGATTTACTTTTCTTAAGATGTTTCTTGAGTTGATAATCTCCAACAGATTCAAAGATAAACCCGAAAACCCATAATAAGAATCCAATAATACTAACTACCCCGAAACGGGAATATGAATACGAATTTATAACAATAATGGAAATTGCAATTAATAACATTAAGAAACCCTGCAACATATAAACTTGAAAGAAAGCTCTTAGGTTTAGCCATTTACCCCATTGCTTTCTCCAATTTGCATATCTAAAATCTTCAGGCTTACTTTTATTCCTTGCATAAATGTGTAATGACAATCTTAATCCCCAGACTATTACTAATGTTGTGCCAATCAATTGAAGCAAAGTATAACTTCCATTCTTGATAAAAGTAAACAATGCAATCAATATAAATCCCAATCCCCATCCAACATCTACAACCCCATTATTTTTCTTGACTAATCCCATTATGAACATAAGAATCATAAATGAGAACACAACCAAGATTATTGATGTTATGTTTAAATCACCAAAAAAAGTCAATTTTAACCACGGCACTAAAATAATAGCATTTGCAATCTCTGGAGCAGGAAATTCTTCTTTTTCTCCTATAGCCAAAGAATATTTTCCTTGATTATTTTCATTAAATACTTTTACTTCATATTTGCCTGCAGGTAGTTTACTTGTGCTTTTAAAATCTTCACCTAACTCCGGTCCTTTCATGTAATAATCCCCTGCAAATTCTTCATACCACACTTCCCATTCAAAATTTTCTCCATCTAAAAATTCTATAACTTTATTATCTTTACTTAATTCAGCAGAAACAGTATGTGTCAATTTATTACCAGGTATTAAGACATTAACATAGATTGAAAATTCTTTATCAGAATCTATTGTATAAATGTGAGGTAAACCATTAAGCTCACCATAATATGCTTTTGAAACTTCAACATCTTCTACCTGGATATTTTCAGTACCAACCCTTGGTTGGTGGGCTAGAACTGAAGTTAGCATTAATAGAAATACCAATAAGAAGGTTATTTTCTTCATCATATGGATAGATAATATTTTAATCTATTTAAATGTATACTTTACTAATCAAATATAAAATATTTTCAAGATAACTCCTTTTTAAAAATTATAAGAAAAAACTACGACAGCACATAGAAGTACCAGCAACTCAAAAACTCCTTGCCCTCCCCACTTCGTAGGTTTGAGGATTTAACAGCAAGCGATGTTAGTTTCAATATTACAGGGGAAAATTAATTACATTTATAAAAATCCATAAGTTGCAATTTCTTTTTTTGTTAATTTGCCATTAGCTAAATTATCAACTCTTTCACAAAGTTTAGTTACTCTCTGTTGTCCACTTATTATGGATTGAACAACCCTATCATCTTGAAATTTAGGATTATGTTGATATTTTGCCAATAGCCTACTATATTTATCTTCTAAACTTGATACCCTCACACCACTCTCATTATGATCATCAGAATACGTAACAATAGCTTCTTGCCAAGTTCTAGGTAATAATAAACTTATATCCATATATTCAAATTCCTCTCTAGCAGTTGTATTAAGAATCCATCTTTCATAAAGAAATCCATGAGACCTAACCATTTGAGCAATTCTAGAAACATCTTCTTGTGAATTAGCAATATTTAATTCTAATCCATGATTTTCAATATAATCTGCCCCCCTTAACTCATGAAATAATTGATCTTTGTTCAAAGGTCTACCAATATCATGCAAACCTGCAGCTAAAGAAACTTCTTCCCCAATTAAAGGTATATTAGGATAATGAGAAATTATTTTACTAACAATCTCCTGTGCAATCTCATAAGATGCTTCAAGATGTTTTAAATATCCCACAGAATTATTTAAAATATCAGGGTTTTTATCCATCAATTCTTTTGCTAAACTAATTAAACCATTTTTATCCATAATATTAGAAGAATTATTTAATTTAAAAACATTCCCAATTTCTTTAGACTGGACCAAGAATAAAAGCTGATAAATCACACATTAATCTTTTCCTGTGTTTCAAAAATATCTTTATTGCCAACTTTTGCTTTCTCAACTGTTAACTTAATCCTCTTAGCTCTAGTTTCTTCACGTTTCCCACGTAAGATCCACCTATAAAACACCTTTTTGAGAGAAGCAGAGTACTTTTCAAAATTATCTTTAGCTTTCTTATTTTTATTCAAAGCTTTTTTTAATTCAACTGGCATATCTGGATTTTTTGGAATTCCGTGATCATGTGTCGGTTTCTTCAGACCTTCTTTGTAGAATTTCAAACCAACAAGAGTCATTTTTCCTTGTTTAATCAACTGTTTACCATATTTAATGGTATTATCACTCCACTTACTATTTTTATTTCTTTTAGAAAAATTTCTTATATATGTATCTTCATCTAATCTTTTAATTGTAGTATCAATCCAACCAAAACAAATCGCTTCTTCCATCAACTCCCTATGCGACGGAGATGACTTACCAGTGTGTTTCTTGTAAACTTTAACAGAAACCTTATCTTCATTATCATGATTCCCCACTAACCATTTTCTAAAATCACTTCTATTGAATGCAGTTATTGTTTCCATATTAATGTTAATAATGATGATAACATATAAATTTTATTAGTTTTTCTGTTTCAATATATTATTTTAGTTTTGTTATGATTAAATGAAACCCCTTAATCATTCGGACAACTACTAAATAGTTGTTAAGACCCAAAATAACAAAGATTTACGTTGAAAAAGAGCAGATTAAGAAATATATTTATAAAGGAGTACTGATTATACATACATATATTCAAGATTTTGAATAAATGGAGGTAATAACAATGGTAAAAGCATATTGTGTAAAGTGTAAGAAAAAGGGTCAAAAAATGAACGATCCAGCTATTAATCAAACTGCTAAAGGTGGATTTATGGCAAAAGGTAAATGTCCAGATTGTAGTACAACCATGTGTGCTATGATGTCAAAAGACAATGCAGAAAAAGCTGTTAAAGACGGCGCTAAAAAAAGTTATTAACTTTTTTTCTTTTCTTTTTTAAAAATAATTCTTCTAAAAATTAAATTACTATATTCACAATAAAAAGTGTTTTAAATCAAATCAATAATTAGAACCATATGAAGAAAAAGATGAAAGAATGGTTAAAACGTTATCTTCCTGCTGAAGCCTTTGCAATTATTGGAGCGATAATAGGGGCAGGTTTAGTATTTCTTCTAACAAATAATAGAATATTATCTGCTTACGCAGGTGCAATTTGTGATGGTATTGTTTTCTATACATTTATTTTGATTAGAGATTTAAATAATTCTAAGAAAAAACATGGTACAAAAGAAGTTATTAAAACAATTAGAAATTTAGTTATTGAATTTGGGTTTTCTGAATTTTTAGATCTCTTAATAATAAGGCCTTTTATCATGTATATATTCCCATTAATTATAGGTCATTTTGCCATTGGTATATTTATTGGTAAGATAGTTGCAGATCTAATTTTTTATTTACCTACAATTATTATGTATGAACTTAGAAAGAAACACTTAAAGTGATTATTTGTGTATTTCTTTATTTAATTTTGATTTTATTAGAAATCTTTATTAACTCACATAGTAATCTTCACACAGATGGATTCAGGTAAAGAAATATATACTAAAGTTCAGGGATTTGAACCAAAACAAGTAACATGCTTAGAATTAGATGGCTATGTTATTTTTGATGCCAGAACAAAGAAAGAATTTGAAGACCATCATATTCCAAGAGCAGTACATATTCCTTTAGTAAGTAATGAAGAATTCCATAATGTTGGATATTTGTATAAACAAGTTTCTCCAAAAGTTGCATATGATGTTGGATTTGATTACATCTTTAAGAATGTACAAGAGATCATAGAAAAAGCAAAACCCTTTAAAGATAAAAAAATAGTTGTTTATTGTGCTAGAGGAGGTTTAAGATCAAAAACCTTAATGTATTTATTAAAAACACAAGGATTTGATGTTGTTCAATTAAAAGAAGGAATGAAAGGTTATAGAAATTTTGTATTAACACAATTGGAAACAATCAAAATACCAAGATTAATTATTCTTCAAGGATTAGCTGGAAGTAGAAAAACAGCTTTGCTAGAAAAATTAGATAATAAGATTGATTTAGAATTATGTGCAAAACATAATTCTTCTGCTTTTGGTGCCTTAGATCATAAACCTAACTCTCAAAAACAATTTTTATTTGATTTATACGAACAATTAAAGAAAGTAAAAGATTTTGAATTTGTATTTATTGAAGGAGAAGCAAGAAAAGTTGGTTCTGCTGAAATTCCAAAAAGATTATGGGAACAAATGAATAATTCTAAGATTATCTTCCTAGATGTGTCTCTTGAAAATAGATCAAAACATTTTGCTGAAGAATATCCTAGTATGAAAAAACATATGATGGAATATGTAGAATCTACTAATAGTCTTAAAAAACTAATCTCAAATGATATGCGAGAAAAATTAGTTAAGTTTATAACACTAAATAAACCATTTGAATTTTGGAAACTAATTCTTAAGGATTATTATGATCCAAGATATGAACATGCATTTAAATTACTAACATTTGAAGAAACAATTGATGGGAATGATTTTGATAAGACATTAGATGTTCTAAAATCATTGTAATAGCTTTAAAAAAAGAAAATAATAGAAAAATAAAATAAATCTCGAAAATTTACATCTGTCCTGTTTCTATAAACTTCTTCATAAGTCTTTCAATTATAACATTAGGAGCATATCCTTTACGGGAACATGCTTTAACAAAGTCATCATAAATTCCCCTATCAACATTATAATCAAGTCTCATCTTTTTTGCAGCTTTAGGAGTTGCAGCCATAATTTATCACCAAATAACATTAAACTTAACATATTTATAAAATGAGTGATATATGATCAAATAATATATGATAAAAAAGAAGATATAAACCACAATATATACAATCACCTTTATAAATCAACCACTACTATTCTTGTTATGGTAATCATTAAAGAGCATGAATTTAAGCAAATCATTATTAAAGATTCATATGACCGAAGAGCTTTACAATACACAAATAAGATAATAAGCAATTTGAGGAAATTTGGATTAACTGAAGATGATATGGATATTTCAATAGAAAAAGTTACATTTAGAAAAGCACAAGCTTCAGTTTCATGGTATATGTGGGAACGACATTTATTCTACAGTTATAATGGTGCTAGAAAATTTGTTGAGAATCTAGCTATGGTTGCACAAGTTATTGAACATTTTCTTTATCTTCTAAGTAAAGATGAAATAACACAGGAGAAATTCTCAGAATTATTTGCTGAAGATGAAGATATTCTTAATCAAAGAAAAGAAGCAAGAGAAGTTCTTGATGTAGAAGAAGATTCAATTGATTTTAAAGAAATGCATGAAAACTTCAAAAAGCTTTCAAAAGAACATCATCCTGATATGCCAAATGGAAATACAGAGAAATTTAAAAAAATAAATGGTGCTCATAAAATTCTAAAGAAAGAATTAAGTTTATAATTAGAAGCACATATTTATGATAAAATGGAACATAAAATATTATTTAAAGATCTTAAATTAATACATCAGTTAGAGAAAGCTTTAGCTAAACAAGGTTATACTCAACCTACACCAATTCAGTTAAAATCAATCCCTAGTTTATTATTAGGAAAAGATTTAATAGGTATTGCACAAACAGGTACAGGAAAAACTGCTGCATTTGTATTACCTATATTGCAAAGGATAACCACAAAACATCCAAGAGTTATTAAAACATTAGTTCTTGCTCCAACTAGAGAACTTGCTGCACAAATTGGAGAAAGTTTTTCTACTTATGGTGAGTTTCTTAAATTTAAGCATACTGTTATTTTTGGAGGAGTAAAACAAGGAAAACAAGTTAGGGCATTAAATAGTGGAGTAGATATAGTAGTGGCAACACCTGGAAGGTTATTAGATCTAATGAATCAAAAAAAACTTACTCTTAATAATGTTGAATTTTTTGTATTAGATGAAGCAGATAGAATGCTTGATATGGGATTTATTCATGATATAAAAAAGATAATTGAACGATTACCTAGAAAGAGACAAACTTTGTTCTTTTCAGCAACAATGTCACAAGAGATTAATAAACTTGCAAAAAAACTACTTAAAAATCCAGTACATGTTGAAGTTGCACCACAAGCTACCACAGTTGAACTTATAAAACAATATATATTTTTTGTTGATCAACCATCAAAAGAAAATTTATTATTAGAACTATTAAAACAAAAACATCTTAATAGTGTTTTAATTTTTACACGAACAAAACATAGAGCAAATAAATTAGCATTATTTCTTAATAAAAATAATATCTCTTCTGATGCAATCCATGGAAATAAATCACAAAATGCAAGAACCAAAGCAATTACTGATTTTAAGAATAGAAGAATTAAAGTATTAGTGGCAACTGATATTGCTGCAAGAGGAATAGATATTGATAATATTTCACATGTTATTAACTTTGAACTACCAAATGAACCTGAAAGTTATGTCCATAGAATTGGAAGAACTGCAAGAGCAGGAACAGAAGGAACAGCATTTTCATTCTGTGCAGCAGATGAAAGAAATTACCTTAGGGATATAGAAAGATTAATAAAAGAAAAAATAGAAGTTATGGATCATAAATTTCATTCAGAATCAGCTAAAACTGCTGTAGGAGCAGCAGCTAAACCTTTACCAAGAAAATCATTTAATAGAAATTCAAGGTTTAAACGTAACTCAGGATCAAGAAATAAAAACTCAAGTTCTAAAAGAAATAAACCAATGGTTAGATTCAAATACAAAAGTAAAAAGAACTAAACTTGAATTAGCCATTATTTAGTATGTGCATAGCTCACAACATAGATGTTGTTGCTGCCAGTTATAGCGACTGAAATCCCATTAAATAATTTATTAAAATCACATTATGCAGCATATAATTGGATTTCAGTTCCCAATATAAAGAACATAAAATGTCGCTATAACAAATTTGAGGCAGTAACAACATCATAAATGGAGCTATGCACATACAATATTTAACAAGATTTATAAACATTACAATTACTACACACATATGAATAAAAACTGGATAATGAGAATACTTATTGGTATAATTGTTATATTTGCTATATCTATATCAGGTATAAGTAAATTCATTACTGATTATTTATGGTTTGATGCATTAGGATTTGATCAAATCTTTTTAATATCACTTTTTTCTAAGATTAAATTATTTGCAATAACTGCAATAATTTTTTTCATATTTGTAATGATTAATATTTGGATATCATCAATGATATCAGAGAAAAGAAATATACCTTTTAAATTTAAATTATTAATAACAACTGCCTTATCTATTATTATAGGGGTACGTTTTTCTTCAGAATGGTTTAAATTATTACAATATTTTAATCAAACCTCATTTAATATAATGGATCCAATATTTGCAAAAGATGTTTCATTCTATATATTCACATTACCTTTCTATCAATTTGTTCTAGGATTTTTAATGAGTACAATAATCATAACAATAATATTAGTTATATTAGATTACTTAAGTTCACTTCCAGATTTTAAAAAATCATTTACTAAACAAGAAGTTCCTGAAGGAGTAATACCAGTACAACCAAAATTGTTTGATTTTAAGATGCTATTAACTAAAAGAAAAATAATAATTCATTCTGGAATCTTAATATCAATATTCTTTTTATTACTAGCTGTAAAACATTATCTATCAAGATTTTCAATAATGTACTCAAAAAAAGGAATTGTTGTAGGTGCAGGTTATTCAGATGTTGTTGCATATCTACCAATGATCAAAATATTAATGGTTTTAGCTGTTATCATAGCAATATTATTATTAGTATGGGTATTTATTATTTCAAAGCAAGCTAAATTAAGAAAAAGACATATTTTTGTTTATGCATTAATTATTTATTTTATATTTGGTTTTTTAGGACCCACTGTAATACCAGGAATTGTACAAGCCCTTAAAGTTTCACCTAATGAAATTAATCTTGAAAAACCATACATAGAAAATAATATTAAGTTTACAAGAATGGCATATGGCTTATCAGATGTTGAAGAAAGAGTGTTTGATGTTGAAATGGGTTTAACTTCTGAAGTATTAGATGAAGCAAAAGAAACTATTGATAATGTTAGAATATTAGATTGGAGACCATTAACAAAAACCTATAAACAAACACAAGAAATAAGGCTATATTATGACTTAGCAGGCATTGATATTGACAGATATAACATAGATGGGAAATACACACAAGTTATGTTAGCTCCAAGAGAATTAGACCAGAATCAAATCACACAGAATGCAAAGACATGGGTAAATTTACATATGGTTTATACACATGGTTATGGTGTTGTAATGAGTCCAGTAAATGAAATTACAAAACAAGGATTACCAAATTATCTTATTAAAGACATACCACCAGTTTATACAGTTGAAGAAAAAGATTTAAAAATTTCAAAACCACAAATATATTATGGAGAAAAAGATAATAATTTTGTATTAGTTAATACAAAAACAAATGAATTTGATTATCCTAAAGGTAATACTAATGAATATATTAATTATGATGGTAAAGGTGGAATAGAATTAAATTCTTTCTTAAGAAAAGTATTAATGGCAATTAGATTTGGAGATATTAAAATATTATTATCATCAGACATATCAAAAGATAGTAAAATCATGTTTACAAGACATATTACTGAGAGAATTTCAAAGCTAACACCATTCATAAAATTAGATGCAGACCCATATTTAGTTATTGATAATGAAAAATTATTATGGATAATAGATGCATACACATTTTCAGGAAATTATCCTTACTCTGAGAAATATATGGGAATAAATTATGTAAGAAACTCTGTAAAGATTGTTGTTGATGCTTATGATGGATCAGTAACATATTATATTATGGATGAAAATGACCCAATTATAGAAACTTATGCTAAAATATTTCCTCAACAATTTAAACAATTCGAAGACATGCCTGATAGTGTAAAAAAACATATTAGATATCCAGTTGATTTATTTAAAATACAATCTCACATTTATAGCACCTATCATATGGATGATGTCAAAGTCTTTTACAACAAAGAAGATGCATGGGAAATTCCTAATGAAGTTTATGGTGTTGGTCAAAAAGTTAAAGTTGAGCCATATTATATAATCATAAAACTACCTAATGAAGAAAAAGAAGAATTTGTTTTAATGAGCTCATTTACTCCAATTAAAAAAGATAATATGGTCGCATGGATGGCAGCAAGATCAGATAATGGCAATTATGGAAAATTAATATTATATAAATTTCAAAAAGATAAATTAATTTATGGACCTCTGCAAATTGAAGCAAAGATTGATCAAGATTCTGAAATATCAAAACAACTTACACTTTGGTCCCAACAAGGCTCCAGAGTAACAAGAGGAAATTTACTTGTTATTCCTATTAATAATAGTATTCTTTACATTGAACCACTATACATACAAGCAGAAACAGGACAATTACCTGAATTAAAACGAATTTTAGTTTCTGATGGTGAAAGTGTTGTAATGGAAGAAAATTTAGCATTATCTTTAGAAGCTTTATTTGGAAAGTCTAAGAGAGTTATTAAGAAAGATGATTCAATACAAAGTAATAAAAAAATGGATTCTGACTTATCTAGTGAGCCAACAGATACACTTGTTGGACAAGCTCAAGCTTATTATGATCTTATAGAAGAGTCTATGAAAGAAGGAGATTGGAATGGTATTGGTGATAACCTTGATAAGTTAGGAAATGTTCTAGAAGGCTTAAGTGAAAAATAAGTTATTGGTTTCAAAATAGAATTAGATACTTATAAATATTTCAGGAAATAGATCAAATATAACCATGTCTTTTTAAGAATTTCCTTAATTGTTTGTATTCACTGCCCCTATCTAAAATACAAAGAAGTTTGACCTTTGGTTTATCAACAAGATATACTACTCTTTTTTCTTTTCTATCATCTTCAAATCTGATTCTAAAAAGGAATAACTTATATCCTTCAATACGCTTAAATCTAAAAGGATTTATTTTTGCTAATCGCAATTTATTTTCAATTAATTTTGCGGCTTCATCACTAAGTTCATCAATTTGCTCTAGAAAAAAGTTAGAGGGAATAATTTCATATTCCATTACTATCTTCTCCTTAATTTAGCAAATAATTCTTTCTCAGTTCCATATAGCTTTTTCTTTTCACTTACATCCACTAGTTTCTTTACAAGTGCCAGCTCTTCTTTGCTTATTTCAGGTTCGTCAAACAATTTCTCTCTAATTGTTTCTTTGATAAAATCTTGTACTGAACCAAAACCATGCTCATTAGAGTAAGATTTAACTGAACTAAGCAACTTTTGCGGCATCCTTATATTAATTTGTGTGTTCATGATACCAATAGATACCATATGATATATAAATGTTTTGGTTTTTTGAAGGGAAAAGGCAGTATAAAACTTGTTTTAAACTGATTTCAAAAGTATTTTAAACAACAACGAATAACACACCAATATGGCAGATGAAATTATTGATATTTGTGATGAAGACAATAAAATAATTGGACAGAAACTAAAGTCTGAAGCACATAAGAAAGGTTTATGGCATAGATCTGCTCAAATATGGATTTATAATTCTAAAGGAGAAATACTTCTTCAATTAAGAACTAAAAATAAAACACTTTGCCCAAATCTGTGGGATGCTTCTGTTGCTGGTCATGTTGCAAGTGGAGAAGAACCTATTATTTCTGCATTACGAGAAATGGAAGAAGAAATAGGATTAAAGCTTGAAGAAAATGATTTAAAATTACTTAAAATAAGAAAAAATTCATTAGCTTTTGGAGGTTTAATCAATAAAGAATGGGCATATATTTATACATACATTTTTGATGGAGATATTAATAAATTACATTTACAAAAAGATGAAGTTCAGGAAGTTAAATTTATATCTCCCGATGATATGGAAAAAGAATTAAAAACAGTTCTTAAAACATATGTTCCTTTAGGAGAATATTGGAATGAAATGATAGCTGAAGCAAGAAAAATTTAAAAAAATAAGAAAAAATTATTTATCTTCTTCTGGAGAACCCAAATATTTAGCTAAAATAACTGTTATTAATACTACAAGTATTGTTGTAACTAAAGCAGCTATTGTCAATCCCCAAGCACCCTCAGAATTTTCATACAAAGGTCTAAGCCATGCTTGTATTGCGTCTTTCCATACTAAAGCTGCAACAAAACCAAGTGCAGCTACCATTAATGTTAATGTTTGTTTTTTTATCTCATCCATCATTTATTTTCACCTCTTAATTTAATATAAAGCTAGTATCTAAAACAACTAACTTCATGATCATTTACAACCCCAACTGCTTGTAAAAAAGCATATATTATTGTTGAACCAACAAAATTCATTCCTCTCTTCTTAAGATCTTTTGAGATTTCATCTGATAATTCTGTTTTTGGTGGTATTTGTTTCCAATTTTTGAATTTATTTTTAATTTGTTTATTATTAACAAATCCACATAAATATTTATCAAATGAACCAAATTCTTTTCTTATTTCAATATATGCTTTAGCATTTCTAATTGATGATTCAATCTTTAATCTGTTTCTAACAATACCTGCATCATTCATTAATCTTGTAATATCTTTTTTATTGTATTTAGCAATTTTGACATAATCGAAATTTGAAAAAGCTTTTTTAAAATTCTTTCTTTTATTAAGAATTGTAGACCAAGATAATCCAGCTTGAAAACCCTCTAATAAAAGCATTTCAAAGAGTTTTTTATCATTATGTACTGGAACTCCCCATTCTTTATCATGATAGTCTTGATAAATCTGATTATCTTGAGGAACCCAACCACATCTTTTATTTGAAGTCATAGAATAATTACTGTATAAATTAAATATAAATCTTTCCCTTTGAAATATTATCAAAACTCATTATATTCTTTATTTTTACTAGTCATAAACTTGTAATTAAGACATTTAAGACGTCTACAGAAAAAGATATGATGTACCATTCTCCATTTTGCTTTATGAATATGGCACTTTTCATCACAAATTTTCTCTCCAATAGGAAATTTATGAGGTAAATAATGAGGTGGGCAACACCTAATATCACTTATTTCTTCCTTATCCTTAATATTCATAAACATTTGTTTCTTTTTCATAAATAAAGAAATTAATTTAAATGATTTATATAAGTAATGCTTTTTTTAATTAGCAGAATCAAAACTAGATTAACTCATTCTTTTCAAGAAATCCCTTAATGTTTTCAAACATAAAGTCAAAACCTGCAGAATTAGGATGTAACCCATCTTCTAATAAGTTAGGATAATCTTCTTTAATCATAATATTAAACATATCCAAGAATAAAACATTATTTTCTTCACAGACTTCTTTGATTATAGAATTAAACAGTTTAACTCTTTCATTTTTGAAGAATGTTTCTTCAAAAGGTCCTGTTTTTGATTCATCAACTGGTGATAATCCAAAAATAGCAAACTTTGCATCATATGATTTTGCTTTAGTAATTAACAATTGAATATTTTTTCTAAAATCTTCATCAGAAACTCTAATATTGTCTTTTTCATGGCGATAATCCCATTTACAATCATTTGTTCCAATTGCAATTATAATAAGATATTTATCATTTGGTCTAATCATTCTAATTCTTGCTTTTGCCTCAGCATCAAACCTATCTAAAAGATCAGTAGTAGTTTGACCAGGAACTCCTAGATTATAAACACTATTATGGCTTCCTTTGACTTCAAAATAATCTTTAAGTCTGCCACACCAACCTTTGTTTGGGATTTCACCTCTACCAAAAGTTATACTTGCTCCAAAACATAATATTCCTTCCATATGTGATAGAATTGATTGAGAGTTAATAAATATTACTAAAAAGATTATTAAAATTACTCTGCTTACACCTTATCCATCATAAAAAGATTTATATATAAAGTTCATACTATGGGATACTATGGCTAAAAACAAAGTTAAAACTCTTTATTCAATTGGTCACTCACTATGGTATAACCCATCAAAAAAGATATGGAATAAACTTGTAGGAATTAAAGCAGAGAACACATTAACTATTTTTTTAAAGAAAAGTATAAAGAAAAATACAAAGATATTGGAACTTGGATGTGGTACAGGACTTAATTTTGGAAAAATTCTTAGTCTTAATCTGAAATTTAAAAAGTATTTAGCATTTGATTTTTCTCCAGACATGCTTGAAATTGCAAAAAATAAATTTAAAAATATTCCAAATGTGAAATTTAAACAAAAAGATATTACACAACTTAATGACATAAATGAAAAATACGATATAATTATATGTACATGGGTTTTGTCTCATCTCCAATCACCATCACAAGTAATCAATCAAGCGCAAAAATTATTATCACAAAAAGGGAAAATGTTTCTGATATTTTTTAGCAAACCAAAATGGTTTATTAATATATGGTTATATCCATTTGCAAAATATTTGTTTAAAACAGAATCATTGCAAAAAGAAGAGATTAATAAATTTAAAAATGTAAAGATAAAACAAGAGTTCTCAGCTAATCTTACAACAAGTATTGTAATTTATAGATAATCTAGATTTGGACAAATTATATAAAGAATAATCTAATTATTGAATAATATGAAAACAATAAAACTAAACCCTAATCAGATTATTACATTAAATGATTATCCAGTGTATAGTGATGATGTTTTAAATGAATATTTCAATAAGTGTAAGCTAGGAGAAAAAGTACCTTTTGTTCCAGTTATAAAAAAAGATATTGTGAAAAAAGATTTTGATGATAAATTACTCAAAGAATTTGAAAAGTTTGAAAAGAAAAATCCAAAAGGAGAATATTTTATGCTAGATGGTAGCCATAGAACAACTGCTTTAACACTTGCTGGTTGTAAGATTATAGTAATAATATATGAAAAAGATAAAGATATTAGTGAAGCAAAAAAACTAATTACAAAAGGACAAATTCTTGAAAATGGAACACTTAATTATACATTAAAAGAGAACTGCAAAATATTAAATAAACACTTTAATGAAAAACCATATTTTATGACAGTTGAACAAAAAACAGAAAAGATGATTAAAGAAAGAATTCTACCTAAAAATATGATTGATTCTTATAAATAATTAATAGCATTTATAAGTATAATTGTTCTTATAAAATCAATAGATTTATAACAAATACTGCCTTTTTTATGTTTACAATGGGAGATTTTGCTAAATTAGGCTTGAAAAAGGAAATTCTGGAAGTTTTATCTAAATTAAAATATAAAAAATCATTTGAAGTACAGGAAAAAGTAGTGCCTTTAGCAATCCAAGGGAAAAATGTTGTATTCACATCTAGAACAGGAAGTGGAAAAACATTAGCATATCTTTTAGGTTTTCTAGGGAAAATCAATAAAAAATTAGGGCCACAAATGATTGTTCTTGTACCAACAAGAGAACTTTGTATCCAAGTTGGAAAAGAGATGAGTAAGATTGGAGAATTATTAGGAATTAATGTTGGAATGTTATATGGTGGAAGAGATGTTCCTGGAGATTACAGAACATTAAGTAGAAAAAATCAAATTATAGTAGGAACACCTGGAAGACTTCTTTTACATGTAGATGAGAAAAAAATTAAAGTTGGAGAAGTTAAATATTTAGTTTATGATGAGTCTGATCAGATGTTTGATAATGGCTTTTTTGATGATTGTATATATATGAAAGAAAGAGTAAGTAGAGATGCACAAGTTATATTTTCATCAGCAACATTAACTGAACAAATTACAGACTTTATTGAAAATGTAATAATTGATTATGAATTATTGAAAATTGGAGAACTAATTCCTAAAAATATTGTACAAGAAAAATTATATTGTGAAAAATTAGAGAAAAATGAATTATTGCTTGATATATTTACAAAAAAGAAATTTAAAAGAGCAATGATATTTTGTAATACAAAAGTAAAATCTTATGATATATGTGAATATTTAAAAGAAAATAAGTTTAATGCTAAATCATTAAATAGTGATCTTAGACAAGAAGATAGATTAAATCATCTTAATCTTTTCAAAGATGGAAAAATAAGAATTTTAGTTACAACAGATGTTGCTGCTCGTGGTTTACATATTGAAAAAGTAGATATTATCATAAATTATGACGTACCTACAAGAGAAGAATTTTATGTACATAGAATAGGAAGAACAGGAAGAATTGATAAAAAAGGATATTCTTTAACATTTATATGTCCAGAAGATGTTGATAGATTCTATAATATTGAATTTGAGTATGAATTAAAGGTTAAAGAGATAGAAAAGAATTCTGTAATGATTAAAAAGAAAGATTAAATTTCAAGTTATTATAATAGTTTGTTTCTACAATATTACTTTATTTCTACCACATTATTTTGCTTCTTTGAAATTAAGTGCAACAGAATTAATACAGAATCTTTTTTTTGTGGGTAGAGGACCATCATCAAATATATGACCAAGGTGACCACCACATTTTTTACATGTAACTTCTATTCTTTTAATTCCAAGTGTTATATCTTCATTAAATTCAACTGCGTCTTTTTTAGCATCATAAAAACTAGGCCAGCCACAAGATGAATCAAACTTAGTATCTGAAGAAAATAATTCATTACCACAACCAACACAAATATATTTCCCCTTTTTAGAAAACTCAACATACTTTCCAGAAAGAGGTGCTTCTGTTCCTTTCTCTCTTAAAATACGATATTGTTCTGAACTAAGTTTCTTTTTCCATTCTTTTTCAGACTTATTCATTTTTTCTTAAACCTATTAAATAGGTTGCATGAATAATACAAATGCAACAATACAAAAATAATTAATGGATATATTAGATATGAGTGAATTTTAAAAGATAATGATTTTGTTAATAAACCAAAAGTCAACAGCCCCATAATTTTAAATTGTGTTATTCCTAACCCACTTATTATAAACAAAATAATAGTAACTAATGAAAGATATGCAACAAGTTTATTTATATTATTTCTTTTCATTTTAAAAATCCCTCTTTAAGATTACCTGTATCTGAATATCCTCTTTTTTCCCAATATCCTTCATAATCTTCATCATCAGATAATTCAATCTTAGTAATCCATTTAATCCATTTATACCCCCATTTACTCTCGGCAACAAGCTGGAATGGAAAACCACGTTCTGGTGGCATTATAACATCATTCATTTTATAAGCAATCATTATATCGTTATCCATAACATATTCTATTGGAAAAGAAGTTGAATATCCATCATAAGCATAAAAAATAATAGTATTTGCTTCAGATAAAGGTTTTGTTTTTTCTAAAATATCTTTAAGTAACATCCCTTCCCATAAAATATTTGCACTCCAACCCTCAACACAATTAAGCTTTACAACTTTTTTATATTTTTGATGATCTAAAACTTCATCATAGTTTAATTTAATAGGATTTTCAACTAATCCAGTTATTTCTAATTCATAATCTGAAATATTAATATATTGTGGTCCTTTAATAGAATTTTCTCTAAAATCGCCAATTGATGATAGTTTTTTACCTTCATATTCATTAATTTCTATACTCTGTAATGTTTTAATCTCTTGTGAAGTACATCCAAATATAAAGAGTAGAACAAATACCAATAATATAATTCCTTTTTTCATTATAATCTATATTTAAGATGATATTATTTAAATTTTGTTATTTAAATCTAATAATCTGATTATTTTATTAATTAAACAATCCTTTAAAGAAATTAATTATTAAGTAGATAATATTTATAGGATTTTTTTCTACATTAAAATCATAATTTGATTCTATAGTTTCTGAATTTACATCTAATCCCCTTACTTGTACAAAGATTCTATATTTACCTTCTTTATCCACCTTAAAACTTTTTAAGATTTCAGTTAAATCAAGGGATTCATAAGAATGTAAAATATGTTCAACATCATAATTATTAAAATATTCTAAATCTGTATATTCTTGTCCATCAAAAATTTGAATTTTTAATAATAAATAAAATAAAACATCTTTATCATCATTATTAAATACAACAGAATCTAAATTATTTAAATAATATTTTCTTCCTTCTTTTCTAACTAAAAAACTCTTAATATCGTCTTCAAAGTGAGATAAACTTATTTCATCCTCAACATAATAATTTGAATATTTTGTAGCAACAACTATTTGTAAAAGATCTGAAGGATCAGGCATTATTGGAATGAAAGCTTCATCAGAACTTGATTCTACAATTGCTCCAACTGACCAACATTGTTTACATTGGAAACATCCTGCTGCACCATCATCTATCCCTTTATTCCACATAGCTTTTAGTTTAAGATTATGTGTGAAAGTAAAATCTGAAGGAGGCACTTTACAATGAATATCTTCTTCACATACTTCTGTAAATCCAAGACCATTAGGTTTCTGAATAACACCATCACCACATTTTGTTAATTCACAATTACGATTACAAGTTCCAAAATCAAGATTAGCTAAACCTAAATCACATTGTTCAGGTCCATTAACAATTCCATCATCACAAAATTCAGTAGGAATGCAAGCACCATAACCATCACAAGTTGGTAAACAAGTTTTTTCACCTTTATAACCATCAATTGTTGTGCAACTTTTCTTTCCTGTTGTAAAATCTTCTGGATCGCATAATTCATAACCAGATTTATATCCATCAACAATACAACCTTTTTTTGGAGCAGGAGTAACAACAACTTGATTTTGTTGTTGAGCCTGAGGTGATTGAACAGGAGTATTTTGTATGACTGGAGTATTTTGTTGAACAGGTGTAGTAGTCTGAGGTGTACATTGTGCATTTACGCAACCATTTGGACATGGTATTGTTGAAGGTTGATAAACGCATGTTCCTTGTGCACATTGACCAACTATAGAAGACACAAGATTTCCTTCATCATCACATTCTGGACTAGGAGGTTCATTACATACAACTCCTTCACAAGAAGCATCCTCTTCTACTATTTCTTCAGGTTCTTCTATTATTTCTTCTTCTATAATTTCTGCTTCTAAACATTTACTATCTGAGCAGCCATTTTCACAAGTTATAACTTCGCTTGAATATATAATCCCTGCACCTACAAACTCATCTTCTTCAAGGTACTCATGAAAAAATTCTGATTCAGCAGTAGGATTTCCAGAACCATCAATACAAAAATATTCTGTTAATTGCCCTTCATAACAAGAATCAGCTGGATTTGAGATAATACCATTTGGACCCTGAATAGATATTGCAGATTTTTCATCAGGATTGTTTCCACCATCACCATCACTACAATATAACATACCAGAAACAGGCTCTGAATATACATTTATTGAACAAAATGCAAGAATAATTAAGGATATTAAAATAAGACATAATTTATAACTCTTTTTTTTCATAACTAATACAGGATGAATCTAATATATAAAGTTAATTGAAATAATATAAAAAAACAAGAATTATAGTTTAATCATTCAATACATGTTCTACTTTCTTTGGTGCAGGTTTAATTAAGTGTTTAAATTTCTTAACTATGTATTTCATATCTTCTGTAAATGTTTTTGGATATTTCTTAAGATCATCTTTTAATTCATCAATATCAAAAATTTGAATTCCACAAGCTTCTTTATCAATGAATTTAATATGTCCATCATAATATCCAATATAAAATTGAGTCATATGAGGTTCAATCCATTTTTCTTTATCAGTAATACCTCTTGTAGATTGATAATTGTCAAGATTTGTTAAAGGAGTTAATACTCCAAGAACTTGTAAATCTGTAACTGCAACTGCATTCTTAAATTCTTCATTGCTTACAATTGTTGCTGGAATCCCTAATTCTTCTGCACATTCTTTAAGCATTGTTAAATCATAACTATCTCCAGATGTAACGTGTCCACCAATTGTTTTATCCCACATTCCAGGATTATCTCCCTTCCATTTAGATCTTTTTTGTAGGATTACACGACCTTTTGAAGTCATTAATATAAGTCTAACGTGTTTATGTCTAACACTAACTTTACCTTTTTTAAAATATTCATTACGCATCTTCTGATGCATTTTTTTCTTTTCCATACTACCAATAAGTTCACCTTCATAAGAATAATAATCAACCATTTCTTTTCCTATTCCCATTTTATTCATCCCCCTTTCTATCTTTGATTAATCTTGTAGCTGCTACTTCGAAAAAATGAGACTTATTTCTATAAGCCTTAGATCTAAGTACTTCTCTAATTTGAGATAATGTATCTTCACCCACTGTAATACTCAATTTATGCTTCATATAGGGCATAAAATACTACTTACTTATAAATGTTTTGTTTTTGTAACTACTTTAAAGTGATTAATTAGACTATTAAATACATTTATAAAGGGAAAGGGATATCTGTGTAATATGCCAAGATTTGAAAGCCCAAGAGGAAGAGGAAGAAGCTCAGGTAGTGATAGACCTAGAGGTAGAAGTTCTGGAAGAAGTAGTGGTAGAGATAGCTTTACAAAGTTTGAAGACAGAGATACATCTAGAGGTAGAGGAAGACCTAGAGGCGGCAGCAGAGATAGTGGAAGAAGTGGCGGAAGAGATAGTGGAAGAGGATATGGCAGAGAAGAAAGAAGAGGAAGAAGTTCTGACATAGAAATGCACAAAGTAGTATGTGATGAATGTGGTAAGAATTGTGAAGTTCCTTTTAAACCAACATCAAGTAAGCCAATCTATTGTAGTGATTGTTTTAAAAAACACGATGGTAAAGGCGGAAGATCAAATGATGGCGGTAGTTCAAAAGTTCTTGATGAAATTAATAGTAAATTAGATAAGATCATGAAAGCAATGGATCTTGAGTAAATTTTAGTTCTTTAATTATATTGTGAAGTTAAAAAGTATATAATTTTTATTCATTTATATCTACATATAATAAACAGCAATTTATAATGAAAATAAAAATAATCCAGAGTGAAAAAGAGCCTAACGGCTAGTTCCATTACAATAGGCTGAAGGCAATGTCACTCAGTAAATTTGTTTTTCAGTCTAATATAATAAGATAAAACATAAGATTTATTAAACACATAAATTAAAAACTAATTATGAAACTATTAATAATAACACCAACTAAATTTCCAGCAATAACAGGTAATGCAATAGATGTTGAAAGAATTATAGTTGGTCTTAAAAAATATGTTAGTAAAATTAAGGTTGTTACGCCAAATAAAATCAATTTTGAACAAATTAAAAAGTTTAATCCTGATGTAATACATGCTTTTCATGCATATAAAAGTAATATTGCTGTTAAACTATCTGAAAAATTAAACAAACCCTTAGTTCTTGCTTTAACAGGTACTGATTATAACCACAATATAAAAGACAAATATAAAAAGAAGAAAGTTATGAGTACAATAAACAAAGCAAGTGTTATAACTGTATTTTCTAACAAAACAAAGAAATTAATTTCAACACAAATTCCAAAAATTAAAAATAAAATACATAGAGTTAGAAGAGATAAGCCGATATTAGAATCAAAGAAGTGGAAATTTAAATCTAAATATCGAATAAGTAAAAGTAATTTTGTATTTACCCTAATTGCAGGTATAAGATTAGTAAAAAACAACAGATTCCCAATAAAAGCTTTGAAAAAGTTACATAAAAAATATCCAAATATTAAATTCATAATTGCTGGTCCAATCTTAGACAATAAATATTTCTTGAAAATTAAAAAAGAAATAAAAAATCAAAAATGGATTAAATATATTGGAACAATCCCTAGAGACAAAATTAAACAAGTATATGAAAATTCAGATGTGATAATAAATTGTTCTCATTCTGAAGGATTAAGCAATGTTGTTTTTGAAGCAATGTTTTTAGGAAAAGCTATTTTAGTATCTGATATCCCAGGAAACAAGTTTTTAGTTAGAAATAATATAAGTTGTTTAAGCTATAAACATGATAATCCAACTGATTTTTATAAAAAAGCATTAAAACTTTATGAAGATAAAAAGAAACTTAAAAAATTAGAAGTTAATGCTAAAAAGAAAGCATTAAAGATGATTAATCCAAAAGAAGCAGAAGAATATTATAAGATTTATAAGAAAGTTGTTAATGCAAATGTGGAGCATACAAAGTAACTAATACAACTATTCCTATCCCTATTAATATTGCTAAAAGATGAATTATTGATTCTTTAAGTTTGCAATGTCTATGTAATTGTGGCAATAGATTAGAAGCTGCAATGTAAATAAAGTTGCCAGCTGCAAAAGGAATAATAAATTCTTTAAAACCAGTTAATTTGCTAAGTAAAATAATCCCAACTATTGTACCTATCATTGCAGTAATTGCAGATAGAAAATTAAAATATAAAGCTTTTTTCTTTGACATTCCTGAATATAATAAAACACCCATGTCTGCAATTTCTTGTGGCACTTCATGAAAAATAATTGAAATAGTAGTTGCAATACCTAAAGTAATACTAACAGCATACGCTCCTGCTATAACAAGACCATCAATAAAATTATGAATACCATCTCCAATTAAGTTAATAGGAGCTAAATTATAAGCATGACCATGCCCACAATGCCCATCTTCACATTTTTTATTATGATGAAAATGAACAAACTTTTCTATTATAAACATCACCAAAAAACCAAATAAAATAAGTAATGGTAAAACTATTGAATAGTTATGACCATCAGCACTTGAAAATATTTCAGGTAAAAAGTTTATGAAAACAGTGCTCAATAAAACTCCAACTGAAACACTTAACAAGAATAATAATGTTTTATTAGATATCTTTTTCTTGATTAAGAATGGAATTGCAACGATTATAGATATTAAAGAAACTATAATAACACTAATAATTGCATAATATGTTGATTCTAGCATAAAGATGTAAGATATCTAGTTGTTTAAATAATTTGTTAAAAAGAAAATAAAAGAAATAAAATATTAAAAATATGATTATGATATATTATAATCAAGTGTTCTATTCTGATGCTAATGAAACATTTTCTGCTTTAGGTCCACGATCGCCTTCAACAACATCAAATGTAACGTTATCATTTTCACGAAGTCTTACGCCATCGTTTAAACCAGTTTGATGTACAAAATACTCTTTGCCATCTTCACCAGCAACAAAACCAAAGCCTTTACCTTCGTTAAAAAATTTAACTGTGCCGTTCATTTTATTTACTCCTCCAATAATTTTTGTCCTATGATTTAAGACTGTGATGCATACTCTTTTTTTGCCTTTTCATGGCATTCTTCACAATAATTTTTTTTTGATTCCCCTTTGTTAACCAAATATCTTTTCCTACATAATCTACAGTATTTTACAATCCTATATGTCATTATATACCTCGAAATATTAATAGAAACAGATTATTGTCAAAATGCTCCTAATATATAGTGTATAATGAGGTGAGGTTTATAAATGCTTTGGTTTTAATGAGATTATCATTCAAATCACAGTTAAAGTGAATTAATTTTAATTTTTCATTATATATAGGAAAACATTTAAAAAGAACAACCAAATCTCAATGCTATGGCGGGCCTATGGTCTAGTGGCTATGACAGTGCCCTTACATCCTTTTCAAGGAAAGAAAGGCATTGATCCCCGGTTCGAGTCCGGGTGGGCCCATTAGTGCGGTGGTAGTATAGTGGTTAGTATACGGCGTTGCCAACGCTGTGACCCGAGTTCAAATCTCGGCCTCCGCATTGTTTTTCTCTTTGTTTATGTTATTGATTTTATTCTGTTTTTACTAGGGCGAAGCCAATGTAGCCCGTGATTTTTTTAATTAATAAAATCTTCCAGAGAAACATGTCCTCCGGACCCAGTAAAGAAAAAAAACTGATTAAACATCAAATATATACTTTGCTTGCCAAAAAGCTGACCGCATTGTTTATCTTCTTAATGTTGAATAACTTCTAGAACGTCCTTTAATTAATGACCAACCTTTAATTACTTTAGTTGGTATGTCTTCTTTTTCCTTGCATGCAGCAACTGTTTTTGCACAATATGGATCATCACAATCAACTTTAGCATTACCATTATTATCAAAACCATCTACACAATGTTTTTCATTACCATAATCACAAACACATATTGAAAATTTACACCCATTTATACCAAATGTTGCTGCTTTTTTCTTGTTACAATCATAATCAAAACAATCTATTTTATTATCAAAATCATTGTCTTTACCATCTCCACAATTTGATTCTGTCTGTGGAACACCAATTGATGTGCAAACACCTTTAAGACCAGGTTTTTTAAAATGATAACAAGTTGGTTTTCCTGGTTTTGTACAATCTTCATCAGTTGTGCATGTTGTTATAGATGAACTTTTCCCAGTAGTTTCTCCATCACCTATTGATGAACATATACCTTTAGTATTTGGCATCTTTGGAAGAATACAATTTGATTTTTCTGGATCTATACAATCTTCATCAGTCCAGCATAGTTTTATATTTGTTGTTTTGCCAGTAAGATCTTCACCAAAATCATTCAGAAATACAGATAAAACAAACACACATAAAACAAATATTATAATGATTGTAATTGCTTTTTTCATATATATACACCCATAATTACATCATATATAAATGTTTTTTTTGTAAATTTGTTGAATATAACAATATAATCACTCCAAACAAGTGGTGAAAACAATAGCTTTATAAAGGGATGGGCACCCCTAAGCTAAATAGAGGATATATACCAGAGATATTGGATATATCAGGTGAGTTAAGAAATCTTAATTCACATAATGTATATTAACAAAAATATACGTCAAAGAAAGGACAGTACTTTTTCTCTTCAGGAAAAGGATTTGATCTTTTCTTGAAACACGAGGTAAATTAAAAATGAAAAGTTTTACAGAATTAAATATAAATGAATCTATTATGAGAGTCATTAATGAAAAAGGGTTTACAGAACCAAGTTTAATACAGGAAAAAGCAATACCATTAATATTTGAAAATAAAGATGTTATTGGAGTTTCTTCTACAGGAAGTGGAAAAACATTAGCTTTTGCTGCAGGAATTATTCAAAGATGTACACCAAAACAATATGCTCAAGCATTAATATTAACTCCTACAAGAGAGTTAGCTGAACAAGTTACAAAAGTAATAAAAGAATTCACAAAATATACACATCTAAAAACAGCTGTTATTTATGGTGGAGTTGCAATTAATCCGCAAATTCAAAAATTGAAAAAAGCAGATATTGTTGTAGGAACACCAGGAAGAATTCTAGATCATCTTAGTCGAGGTACAATCGACTTTGGAGATGTTAAAAATTTAGTTTTAGATGAAGCAGACATGATGTTAGACATGGGTTTTATACATGACGTAGAGAAAATAATTAGAGAATGTCCTAAAGAAAGACAGACAATGCTATTTTCAGCAACTATGCCAAATGAAATCCTACATTTAACAAAAAGACACATGGTTAATCCAATCAGAATTGATGCAACACCACAAGTTGATCCAAGCAAACTTTCACAAGTATACTATGATGTAAGAGATAATGAGAAATTCTCATTACTTGTAAGTCTAATGAAGAAAGAAAAAGAAGGATTAGTAATGGTATTCTGCAATTCAAGAAGCAATGTTGATTTTGTTGCTGAGAATTTAAAGCAAAATGGCATTGAAGCAATGGCAATTCATGGGGGATTCTCACAAGACAAAAGAAGTAGAGTTATGGATAAGTTTCATTCAAAAAATGTTTATGTTCTAGTTTGTACTGATGTTGCAGGTAGAGGATTAGATATTAGTGGAGTATCACATGTATATAATTATGACATCCCAAGAGATAGTAAACAATATGTTCATAGAATTGGAAGAACTGCAAGAGCAGGTGAAAAAGGTCAAGCGATTAATATTTTAGCAAGCCGTGATCATGACAATTTTACAAGAGTACTTAGAGATAATGATCTTAGAATTGACAAAGAAGAAACACCACATCTTGAAAGAGTCAAAATTAGAAGAGTAGAATCAAGAAACGACCATGGTTTTGGTGGTGGAAGAAATAATATGGGCAGAGGAGGACATAGAGGCCCAAGTAGAGGAAGAAGTAATGACAGAGGAGATATGAATAGAGGCAATAATAAAATTAAACAACATAATAGAACTGGTTTTAAAGGCTCTAGAAAAAACAACATGAGAGAAGCAAGAGTTAGAGAGTAAAGAAATCAATTATAATAAAAAAATTTAAAAATAGAAGAGATATCTCATGCTAATATGGCAGTATGCCACGAGTATAAGTATCAAGGAGGAATAGTAAAATGGAAGGAAATGTAAAGTGGTTTAACAGGAAAAAAGGATATGGCTTTGTAGAAGGCGAAGATGGACAAGAATATTTCGTACATCACTCAGGCTTAGCACAAGGCACATTCATTAGAGATAATGATAGAGTATCATTTGAACCTGGTGAAGGCGAAAAGGGTAAACAAGCTCAGAATGTAACTTTACTTCAAAAAGGCAGTGAAAGAACAGATATTGAACAACCTCAAGAAGGAGAAGCAAAAGAAGAAGCTCCTGCTGAAGAGGCAACTGAAGAAGCTCCTGCAGAAGAAGCAACTGAAGAAGCACCTGCAGAAGAAGCAACTGAAGAAGCACCTGCTGAAGAAGTAACAGAAGAGCCTGCTGAAGAAGCAACAGAAGAACCTGCAGTTGAAGAAGAAGCACCTGTTGAAGAACCTGAAGCAACTGAAGAGCCTGTTGAAGAAGAAAAAAAAGAAGAATAAATTAGCAATAATAGATTCTTAGTAAATTTTTATTTTTTTGATATTTTTTCTTAAATTTTTAATGATATAGTTTGAAATCCATTCATGGCGCGCTAATGAGGCGAAGCCAAATAGGATATTTTCTAAACTTCAAAGTTTACTTTGAAGGCTTGCAAATCTTGATTTGGAAGAAGAAAATCTCTGTGAGCGCTGCCAAGAATAAATGGATTTTCTTATTAACTTACTAGAATTAATTCCAAACATTAATAAAGAACAACACCTACAATAATAATATGGCAGTAAAATATAAGAAGAAATGTATTAGATGTAAAAAAAACTATGTTCTTGTTACATGGAGAGAACGTTTCCCAACATGTTTTGAATGCCAAAAAAATGAGTTAAATGGGGAAATAGATGACCCTAAAATGAAGAAAATGTTTGATATTCCAGATGAATTTTACAAAGAAAATGGTTTCTTAAGAAGTATTAAAGTGAATTATATAAGATATGGTGGATTGTCAGAACCACAAATTGAAGCCTTCAAAAAGACAGTTAAGAAAATGAAGGATGAGAAAAAAGAGTAAATTTAAAAGTTAACCTAAGATTCTTTATTATATGGAAAAATTAGCTGTAATAGTAAATACACATCCTGGTAGAAATAGGGCAATCCAATATACTGAACAGGTTTTAAATTCCCTTGGCCATAAAACAATAATTCTTCAAGGACATGATTATATTGATCCGCTTGACCATGATCCAACACACGTATTTTTATCAGCAGTTCCTACAAACGCACAATACTCATTAACTGAAAAACGTGCTAAAGATTTTGTTTCTCAAAGATATGGTTGGTTAAAAAATTTAGAAATACCTGTCATGGGAATTTGTTATGGCCATCAAATAATTGCACATATGTATGGTGGAGAAGTTAAAGAGATGAAAAATGAAAAAATAGCTCTTCAACGTAAAATTAGAGTTAATAGTGAACAAGATAATTTAGGGATATTTGATGGAATTGAAACAATTGAAGGGTTTGTTGCACATAATGATTATGTTAGACCACCTGCTGGCTTTAGTACCATAGCAACAAGAAAAAGAATTTGTTATGCCATGAAACATTCAGAAAAAGATATTTATGGACTGCAATTTCACCCAGAACTAAGTGGGGAAGTTGGTAAAGAATTAGTTAAAAGATTTATGGAATTACCTACTACAAACACTACTGAATAATTTATGCCTTATATTTCTGATATTTTAAATAAGAATAAACAACAAGATACAAAGAAAAGGCTAATACTGGAACTATAAACAATAGTAATGCAAATTTCTGAAAAAATAAACCAATAAAAGCCAATATTCCAGCAATCTTAAATAATTTTCCACCTAATTTATGTGTTGCATTCCAAACTTTTTCATTGCTTAATGTCCATGGTGTTCTAATCCCAATAAACCAATTTCTTTTTGCATTTTCAATCAAAATCCCACAATAGAAAAATAAAATACCTAAAGCTGGTAGGATCATCTGTGTCATATTAAATACAATGTTCATATTCCAAAGAACAGTTAGAACATAGATGTAAAATAGAAATAACAAAATTAATACAATAAAGCCATCAAAATATTTTTCAAATTTCTTAATATTATTTTTGAGTGGATCAATTTTAGGAATTGCTAAGAATAATAAAAGAATTGCTAAAGAAATAATTGGCATTAAAAATAATCCCCAAAACTTACCCATGTAACCATCAACTTCTCCTTGAGAATTCCAATGAGAAGCAACTTGATCTGGAAATGAAGGATAAAAATAAATAGAAATTACAAAAGAGATAATAACTATGAATAATGCAAATATTGTTGTTTTCTTCATTAGAAAAGCTATTGTTTCTTTAATTTAAATAATTAATGGAAAATTAAGCAAGGTTTATAAAACCAGCTGAAATTCTTTAGTTGATGTTATGGAAAATACTTAATAGACTTGTTAGAAATAAGCATATACAAAGTCAAAAAATAAGAAATAGACCAAAAGTAGTAGTAGAAAGAGTTCCAACTAAAAAAGGAAAAGGAGGTCTAAAATATAAATCAGAATTTAATGTTTATATCCCAAAGTTAAGAGAACAAGAATTAATGTTTCAAATACCTTCTCCAACTTATATTGCATATAAAGCAAAACCTAGAAAATTATATAATGGTGATTGCAATTATTGGAATTTTGTCACATCAAAAGATAAGTATATTGATGAAATAATGACAGATTTAATAGGAAGATATTTTGGTAGTAAGATGTCAGGAAATGAAAAAGAAGTTGCACAATTAGTTTTAGATTTTGTTCATCAAATCCCTTATGAAGATAGAAATTTAACATATGTTAAATATCCAATTGAAACATTATGTGAATTTAGTGGAAATTGTGTTGATCTTTCTGTGTTAGGAGCATCAATGTTAACAAATGTAGGAATTGAATGTTGTATATTAGGATTAAATGGACATGCCCTTCTGGGAGTTGATGTTCCAGGCGAAGGCTCTATTGTAAGATATAAAGGCAAATCTTATCAAGTAGCAGAAACAACAGGAACATTTATGCCATCTAAACCAGTAGATGATAAAATAGGAGAAACAGAAGAAGATATTAATACGTTAGAAACTATTGATTCAAGACATGGAAGAAAGATAATTGTTGAACCATACCGCTAATTATTTAAATCTAAAAGATAATTCTAAGAATATGGCAGGTAAAAGATTTAAAACAAAAGCTAGGCATCAGAAAAAGAAAGATGAACAAATAAAGATAGCTAAGCAAAGAATTAAAGAATTATTTAAGCAAGCTGTTGATATTTTTAGTGAAGATCCTAAACTTAGTAATAGATATGTTCAATTAGCTAGAAAAATAGCTATGAAATTTAAAGTAAAATTAACTTCTACTCAAAAAAGAAAGTTCTGTAAGCATTGTTATTGCTTTTTAATGCCTGGTGTTAATTGCACTGTTAGGATTACAGGGAAAACAATTACATATACCTGTAAGAAATGTAAGAAGTTTACTAGGATTGGGTATAAGAGTAAGAAAACAAGTAAAAAATAATAAAAGTATATAAATTAAGTATTATATATTAATTAATTAACAACATTTAACTAAATAATCACATTTTACTTTAAACATTCAAAAAAAGAGGCAACGTGAAAATAAGATTTTCACTGGTCTATTTTTTGAAAAAATAAATAATCAAAAATTTAGTTCAAAAAAGAGGTACAACCATGGTTAGTTACAAGATTACTAAGATTAAAGCTAGAGAAATACTAGATTCTAGAGGAAATCCTACAGTTGAAGCTGAAGTATATACTAAATCCGGAATGGCTTATGGTCATGTCCCTTCAGGAGCATCTACTGGAATACATGAAGCATTAGAATTAAGAGATGGTGGTAAGAGATATGAAGGAAAAGGTGTTCTTAAAGCAGTAATTAATGTTAATACTAAGATATCTAGAAAATTAAAAGCCATGGATGTTCGAGATCCTAAAAAAATTGATCAAGTAATGCTAGATTTAGATGGAACAGTGAACAAATCCAAGCTAGGAGCAAACGCAATCTTAAGTGTAAGCTTAGCATGTGCTTCATTATTAGCACAACTTGAGAAAAAACCATTGTATTCTGTTTTAGGGAAAGGTAGAATGTTACCGATACCTTTTATGAATGTAATTAATGGAGGAAGACACGCAGCTAATAAATTAGCAGTGCAAGAATTTATGATTGCTCCGTTTGGTAAGAATTTTAAAGAAAGTTTAAGAATAGGAGATGAAGCAGGTCATGAACTTAAAAGAGTTTTAACAAAAAAATATGGAAAAGCATCAACAAATGTAGGAGATGAAGGTGGGTTTGCCCCTAATATCAGTCATGTTGAAGATGCATTACGTATAATAGTAAAAACTTTTGAAAATTTAGGATATGAAAAGAAGATTAAAATAGGAATGGATGCAGCTGCTTCTGAATTTTACAAACAAGGATATTACCATATTGATGGGAAAAAGTTTGGATATCATAAAATGCTTGACTTTTACGAACATATGGTAAAACATTATCCAATTATCTCTATTGAAGATCCATTTGCACAAGACCACTTTTTGCCATGGAAAGATATTACAGATAAATTAGGAAGTGGAGGAGTAAATAAAAAATTGCAAATTGTTGGTGATGATTTATTATGTACAAATCCTAGAAGAATAAAAATGGCTTTAGATAGAAATATGTGCAATGCCTTATTATTAAAAGTAAATCAAATTGGAACTTTAAGTGAAGCAATTGATGCTGCAAAGTTAGCAATGAAAAACAAATGGAATGTTATGGTATCTCATAGATCAGGTGAAACAAGTGATCCATTTATTGCAGACCTTGCTGTTGCATTAAATTGCGGACAAATTAAAACAGGTGCTCCTTGTCGATCAGAAAGATTAGCTAAATATAATCAATTGTTGAGGATAGAGGAGAGTATGGGTAAGAGAGCAAAGTATGCAGGTAAGGTATTGAAGTTTAGGAAGTAGTTATTTCTTTTTTACTAGGTCCGGAGGACGTGTTTCTCTGGAGGATTTTATTAATTAAAAAATCACGGGCTACATGGACTTCGTCACTAGTTAAAAAGAAGGAGACTTTATTGGAAGCAAAAGAAGAATTATGATTTTTTTCTATGTTTTACTTTTTCTATAAACTCAATCATATCTTTAATAAGTGGTTCTGCTTCATCTACTGAAATATCTTTGCCATAATAATTTATAGAATTTCTTACTTTTCTGAATTCATTGAAAATAGTCCCTAACTCTGACTCATCAAGAATTTCTTTAAGAAAGGAACAATAACATTCGTGATTGTATATTTTGAAATTATTTTCAATGGAGATTGCTTCAAGGTATTCTCTTAACGCATCATATGTTAAAGTAACTTTAGAAGATGCTGTAGTTTCATCTAATGGTAACATAGATTGTGATTTTAGTTTTTTATCAGCGGATTTTAATAAAGAAGCAATAAGATTATGATCTATATTAACCTCTTTTACTAGTTTATTATCTTTGCATTCTTTCCAATCCATATTACCAATTCCCCAAAACAATGAATCCATTGTATAAGTTATTCAATAAATTCTTATTTTTAACTTCATTTTCATTTTTAAACATGAAAATCTGAATTTTTCTCTTAAGTTTTTTTTCAAACTTTTCTAAATGTAACTCTTTTTTTGAAGAGGTAAAAATAGCAATATCAATATCTGAGTTTTCATTAACTTCTGCCTTTGATAATGAGCCAAACAAGATAACTAAAGGAGAAATTAGTTCTTTATCAAAATATTCAGTAAGCTTTATCTCTTTAAATCTCTGATACCAGTAATTCCTTGATAAATCAATAAATATTTTGCTTTCTTTATTAGCAAAATAGTAATTATAACCTCTATCTTCTTCTTTATTTAGTAAACCATCTTGTTTTAGAGATTCAAGTAATGTTGAAGCAGTTGGTGGACTTATATTTCTAATTCTTGCGTATTCCCTAACATTGATTCTTCTATAACAATCATTGAAAAAAGGTTCCAAATCGTTAAATATTTTTAACATATGTTAAATAATATTAACACTTATATTTAAATCTTTTGGTTGTTAAGGATATTTAACAGGTGTTAAGTTAATTTAACATAATAATAGACATTTAAAGAATCATCTTTTTTACTAGGTCCGGAGGACGTGCTCCTCACTAATTTTAATTAAATTAAAAAAATCACAAGCTACATTGGCTTCGCCCTAGTTAAAAAAATAAGAAAAGAAAAAAAAGAGTCTAACAGCCAGACTTTGTTAGAGATTATTTTTCCAATGAAGAGTATTTAACAACAAGCTCATCTAAATCTAATAATAATTGATCTTGAGAATCAGAATTCATAGTTTGATATGGTTGTCTAAGGGATTTTATCTTTGCTCTAAATAGTCTTAAATATCTTTCTTTTACTACATCTCTTTGGCCTTTTTTCTTTTCTTTGTCATATAATTTTTTTAATTCTCCTAAGGGAACATTCTCTTTTTCTAGATCATAAATCCAATCTACTCTTTTTCTAAAATCTTCTAAACTTTGATTTTCACCTAAGTCTAAATCAACCCTATCCTCTAATCCATCATCTTTTTTTAACATATTTTTTAACTTAGTCATTGCTTTGATGATATATATTCTATCTTTGAATTCGTCGTATTGAATCCCTGAATTAGGAGGATATACAAACGCATCATCAGGTAAAGGTTTATGAGGATACTTACCAAGATAACACAATTCTAATGATTTCTTTACAACAGGAATTATTTCATTATCTGGAGCAACATCTAAAGCGTACAGCAACTTAGGGACACTATCTAGATCATGATTAACAAAGTAAAATTTTCCACTGCGAGAAATAATTGAAAGAAAACTATGAGAGTTATCACTACAAGGCATGTCATGCCTAAACCTATGGCCTTGAACAGTATGAGGATAAGAAATAGTTGTTTCAAATGTAGTAAATTCTCTACTCATTGCTTTAGCAATATCAACAAGCCTAAGATCTTTCTCAACTAATATTCCTTTAAAGAGAACAGAAAGTTTTTGTGATGCTTCCTTCAAAGCTGCTTCATCTTCAGAACTTAGTTCAAACATTTTTATCCCCTTTATTTTTCTGTTGGATTATAAACACCTTGCACTTTTTCAGGTTGATATGGAAATCTAAGTGGAATAAATCTAGCAAATCTATTAGGTAATGTTTCAATGTAATGGTTTTGTCCAGGTTTAACATTAACCCATTGTCCTGGTTGAACTTCAAATCTGTTCCCATCTAACTCAAAATATGCTCTTGAATGAAATTCAAAAAGTTCATCTTGATCAGGATGATTATGTGTTGGAACATTTCCACCAGGAGGAACAATAAGTCTATGTAATCCCATCAAAAAATTTGAATGTTCGCAATGTATTTCTTTTCTATTTACAGTATAACCTGCATCTCTTGTATTAATAACAGAAGCTGCATTTGAATTCTTAACATCTAAATCATACAACCAAGAAACAGACTCAAACAAATCAATAATTCTATCCATTTCATCAGAAGGACACATAGTAACTCTATAAAAATTAGTTAATTTATCGTGATAATCTCCTAAATGACGAATAGCAATTCCTGCTGCTTCTGCTTGTTCTCTTAAAAATAAACTTTGATTTTCAGGCACAACAACAATAGAAGAATGATTATCAGTTTCTAATACTCGGTAAGATGGAAGTTCTCTAATAGCAAGATTAAATCTTTTTTTTTCCTCCCTTATTATTTGTGCATTTTCTTTATAATGTTCTTCTGAATCTAAAGCAGCAGTAGCTACTTGTTGAGCAATATTATCAAATCCAAGATATCGCTCATTAAAATTAATCATTTCTTTAACATTTTCCCCACATAAAGCATATGCTATTCTAACTCCAGCAAGACCATAAAATTTTGAAAATGCCCTAGCTACTAGTAGATTAGGAAATGAATTTACAAGACTAGTAATATCTTTAACATTATCTTCCCTAAAACCTTCATGTGTTTGATCAAGAAGAACTAATGTTTCTTCTGGTGTTGCTTCTAATATTTTTTGTAGATCATTATTTGAAGTAGAAAAACCTAACGGACCTTCAGGATCAATAAGAACAAGAACATTTGATTTATGTTGAAGTTTATCTAACAAATCAATTATGTTATAACTAAAAGAGTTCTGTTTGTCATGAAAGCTAAAAGTGGTTATTTTGGCTTTATGATGAGAAGCTAATTTATGATAATAAGGAAATCCTAATTCAGGTAAAATAACTGGTGTTTGTGGTGATAGAATATAATCAAAAACTCTATGAATAACTCCAATTACTCCTTGTTCTAAGAATATTCTTTCTTTATCAACACCATGTTTTTTAGCTAATACCTCTAACATAAGTGGATCTTTTTGATAACGACTAAGGGTTTCAATATCACAAGAAGAGAGTGCTTCAGTTACCTTTATTGATGGTGGAAAGTTGAGTTCATCTTTGTCTGCATGTATCATTTTTATTACCATTTTTACCCTTATTTTACCTCTTTGTCACCCAAGAGTAGTTATGAAACAAGACAAGCTTAATAAGGTTTGGTACACTTAAAATTAAACTAAAAGTTTAAATATAAGTTACATTATACTAAAAGTTTAATTACATTTTCATTTAATAGCAAAAAACAACAACTTGGCCAGGCGAAGCGAAGCTGAGTAGGACTTTAGAATAAAGTCCGTCTGTGCCATTATTGTTGTTGTTTTTTGCTTCAGGGTAGAGAAACATTACTAAAAAGAGTAAGATTACACTAAAATCAAGAAAAAGATTACCAAAAACTGTAAACAACAACAAAAATGGCAATTGAAATAACCACACCAAGCCTAGGAACAGCAAAAAAAACAACAAAAGACTTAGTCATAAGTACATTAATGTATGAATATCCTTTAACTTTAGCAAAGATAACAAATTCTATCAAAAAGAAATTTCATGCTAGTGTTACATTCCAAGGAGTAAGAAAAGCAGTTAACCAATTAGTAGAAAATGAAGTTATTGTAAAAATTGGAGAAAAAAGTAAGCACTATCAGTTAAACAAAGAATGGATAGTAAAATTAAGAGACTTTGCTGAGCAAATGCATGAATCATATTACTCAAAAAGTAAAGGAATTAGAGAAGTTGAGGCAATTGGTGAAGATATTAAAGTTTATACATTTGATAATCTTATTGATTTAGATAAATTTTGGGATAAATTAATAACTAGATGGTTTGAAGCCGATAAAGATAATCCAAAAAAGAAAGTTTATGCCCAACTTTCAGGACATACATGGTATGTTCTTGGACAATTAGGAGAAGAAACTGCAATCTTAGAAACAATTAAAAAACATAATATTAATTTTTATATTTTTGCAAATGATAATACTTTTTTAGACAGATGGTCAAAAAAATATTACAATGATCTTGGCTTCCATTACACAACAAACAAAAGTAAAAAAAGAAATACCAATGCAAGATACTTCTCTGTCTATAATGATTTAATAGTACAGGCTGAATATCCACAAAAAATTGCAGATGAAATTGATGAAGTCTATAATAATACAAAAGATTTTGAAAGTTTTGACGCTACAAAATTAATAAGAATATTAAGAGAAAAAGCAGAATTAAAAGTAACAGTAATGAGAAATCCTATTGTTGCAGAACAATTGAGGGAATCTATATTAAGGCATTTTAAGAAGTAAATGTTTTTTTCTTTTTTACTAGGTCCGAAGGACATGTTTCTCTGGAATTTTTTCTTTTTATTATGTTAATTGAGAAAGTAAAAACCTATGAAACGTACTATCCTCGGGCTAAAGCCCGAGGCATTTACCGTACGTTTCTTTTAATAGCTACATAACTTCCCACCTATTTGAATCTTCAATGTAGTTTTTTATGGTCTCAGC
>Ga0257125_1000363_pt1 | contig 62218 bp, 56 predicted proteins | sample SI106_200metaG_FD_190183 | JGI IMG/M metagenome (GOLD analysis project Ga0257125, IMG submission 190183) | Marine microbial communities from Saanich Inlet, British Columbia, Canada - SI106_200 | ecosystem: Environmental > Aquatic > Marine > Inlet | place: Canada: British Columbia | collected... | reverse complement strand
GTGAAATGCTAAATGACTATTCCCTGGTAGGAGCCACAATTGATTTTTCAAAATCAACTGTGGAAATTCATCGCAAAAAAGCAGTATTGGCTCTGGGTGACGGTGGTACACAAATTATTTGTCTTGAAGGCGGGGAGGTCATTGAGCAAATAGCACCCCCTGTAGTGGATGATCTGGATCCATCTGTGACGGTTACCAACGCTGCTTCAACTGACAGCAAGACATTATATATGTCCAATGGTGAGGCTGGAGTATATGTGGCATATACTAGAGATAAATTTAACTCAAGAGATTGTGATGTTGATGACCTGCAAATGATTGGTCAATTCCGCTTTGATGATTTGCAATCCGTCAATCACATAAAAGCCAAGGGTGATTATCTCTTCATTGCAGGTGGTTTGGGTGGATTAAAAATTTTAAGAGTAGAAGAAGACGATTAAGTCGATTTATCAGGGTTTCTCCAGGATTCGTTCCACCAGGTTTGTCTGACTTACGTACTGTCGTATCATCTCAAGATCAGGATGAAAATCAATTTCACCCCAATCATCGGGATCGCACTGGCTAACATGAATTTTATGACCGGCATCGATGATATTCTGAATAGCTTTTAAGTAGAATACATCCATGTTTTCAGCTTTACGCACCATGGACTCTAGCATATCGTAATAAATTCCAGGACCACTGCCACTGAATTTAATAATGCCTACAGATTCACCATTGGCTTCATCCACAGGAATTTTTTTACTAACCCTTTTTACAAGACCATCGGCTGAAATAATCTTCATATCATCTTCGTCGTAGTGGGTTTTGATATCGGTGACCATAGTAATGGGGTGGTGACTTTTCATCAGGTTGCGAATGATTGAAGCATTAAATATATCGTCACCATTGATAGTGATAAATTCATCCGTGAAATGATGCCTGGCCATCCAAACGGAAACGAGATTATTTGAGCTCTCAAAAAAGGGATTATAGACGATTTCAAAATTAAAATCAGAGCTGTATTCCTGAAGCTTGGATTCTATTTGATCTGCTCGATACCCAATAATCATGACTATGTTTTTGATGCCACACTCTTTGAGACTGTGTAATTGGGTTTCAAGCAGGGTCAGTCCCTGTCCTACATCGAGGAGACTCTTAGGTATGTCTTTTGTAATAGGGTAGAGTCTTGTACCTGTTCCGGCAGCAATTATAATAGCTTTCACTGATAGTCCTTTTCTACAATGGCTTGATCATCTACTCGAAAATCCCATTCTTTTTGTGGTTCTCTCCAGGTTCCGTAGCGATAGGAGAGGTAACCATCAAAATCAGAAGGGATGAGGTAGTCCTTACCTTTAAAACCGATGGTTGCAAGAGACTCCGTAAAATGAGCTGGTGTGGATTTGAGCACTCGTTGCTTGATTCCGACCACCCAGAAACAATCGTTCTCAATTTTGCGTTTGATAAAAACATCCAGCGTGACCGGCCCTTTTTTTAATCCACGGGAAAAATTACGGATCTTGATAATTTTGAGCTCACCCTTTTTGAAGGGACCTATATCGGCTTGATGGTTTTGCAGGGTCAAGCGGTAACCTCGAAGTATAAGCAGGGGAAGAATCAGCCAGAGCTTTGATTTATAGGAATCAAACATAGAGATATCCATATCATTGTCCCAGGGCAACAGACGTTGTTCTCTGACAATCCCAATTTGAGTACCTCCCTCCAACCAGTAAGGAGTGGCAATCAAATCAAAGATACAAGTCACATCCCGGAGCATCTTTTCAGCGACCTGAAGATTGTTTCCATCTGATAATTTATGTTTACCAGCCAAGATTTCTCCCCGTTAAAGTTTTATCAATCGGATAAACAAATATCGGCTCATAGTTTAAACCATTACAATGAAAGTAGGGCTTGTTAAAACACCCAAGAAGCAGCAAGCATTCATAGCGTGGCAAATTCAGACAGCTTGGTTATGGGAGCTTTAGATTGGGTTTGTGGTATTGTTATTTACCAGAGTGGTTGGGAAAAATAAGTGTAAAGGTTGATCCAGATCCTTTTTCGCTATCTACGCCAATTTTTACATGATTCATATCGAGATACCGTTTTGTCAGGGCCAGACCAAGACCAATACCCTGGTAATCTTTTTCCATACCTTCGCTCTCCTGGGAGAAGACCTGGAACATACGCTGACGATATTCGTCAGAAATGCCAATTCCTGTATCAGTAAACGTAAGTTGGAGCTTGCCATTCATTCTTTCGAGTTGAACAGTAATGCTCCCCTCATCTGTATACTTAATGGCATTCTGAAGGATATTATGAATGGAATGATAAATAGAGTGTTGGTCAAACCAGGTTTCATCATCATCGGTGAGAAGCCTACAATCCAGCTTGAGACCCTTCTCCGTGGCCTCAGGTGTTAATTTTTCGCAAAGTAAATGAATGAGTTGCCCCAAATGATGTAATTTTAGATCTAATTGGAGGGTGCCGGCTTCTAATTGGGAGAGGTTAATAATTGAATCCACGGTTCTGAGGAGACGGTTACTACTGTTATAAATAAATTTAAAATAATCTTCCTCTGCTGGTTTGAGATTTTCACCAAGACTCTGTTTAAGGCGGTCTGTAAAACCAGTAATGCTGGTAAGGGGGGTTCTGATTTCGTGGGTAATATTTGCAATAAACTGGTCTTTTACTTTATTGGCATTTCTGGCCTCGATCAAGGCTTGTTCCAGACCTTCTTCAGCTTGTTTCCAGGCTGTGATATCACGACTCACTCCCAGTACTGCAGTGACATTCCCAGAACGATCTCTAACAGGGTTGATTGATGTACTGACCCAGATTGCCTCATTGGTGGTTGGCATGGGTGTTTCATAGGTAATACTCTTACCGCTAATAAAGGCTTTATTTAAATATCCCTGAAAGGTTTTAAGTGTCTGAGCTGGAAACATTTCCGAAATATTTTGGCCCTCAATTTCACTCGTCTTACGACCTAAATATTTTGTGGTAGCTCGGTTGACAGATAGTATCACACCCTTATCGTCAATGAGGAAGATGAGATCGGACGAGTATTTCAGTAAGGTTTGATATTTTGCTTCATTCTCTATATGTTCAGCTTCTATTTCTCGCTGCTCAGATAAATCTCTGATATAGATTCGGGCACCAACAGGAACCTTGGCCTCATCCAATACAAAAGCGCCCTGGCATTCTCCCAGAAAGCCTGCCCCATTTTTCTTCATCATCATGAAGTCATAGAGGTCCTGTTTCTCATATCTAGAATAGGCTGTACGGTTTTGATAATTTTCGAGACCAAAAGATTCAGCCACCTTAATGGAACGCTCATATTCGGTATCATTCACAAAAATATCTCTCAAGGACAAACCGGAATCGATATCGGTTTGCTTTCTATCAAAAAGAGAGAAAGCGATACGGTTCATATAGATGATGCTGCGACTGGCGAGATCGACCTCAATTAAAGCACCAGGCAGAAAATCAAAATACTGATGTTCTGCTCTTCTGTTGTCACTCATTGTTTTGCTTCTCCACCATCACTCATCCTTCGTTTGGCTAGCATACAAGCTGGGCATTTGAGGCGCTTTTTGAAGTGGGGGTATGATGACTACACCCCAATGATGCCTCAGTATCAACTTAATATTCACATTGTCCCCACTTGAATGCGGAAAGATAAAACAGGCTTGCTAGACCAACAAGTCAAGAATTTTCACTAAAATATGGTGAAAATAATCAAAAACAGGACTCAAAATTGGATTATTTCGCAAAGTCAAAATATGTTTATATGAATAATAACTATGTAGAAGGATTATTCGTTTTCATGAAGATTTATAACATTGCCATTTCGCATATCGGAATACAGATTCACTTGCTCATCATTTTATATAAGGGGAATAAAAAGTGTATAAAAATCATCATCTATTAAGTTTAATACAAGTATTCACACTACTGTTTTCTGTAAATCTCATTGCGGGTCCGGAGGACTGGCGTATTGCCTTGTGCATTTCTGAGAATCCTCAGAATCAGATGAATGTGTCCTGGCAGGTTGAAACAGAGCTGGATAACCCCAGCGTACAACTCGCTCTTAATAACCCGGAAGCCAAATTCCATAAAGAATATCGTGAATTCGGAGTGCAAGTTGAAACCGTGGTCCTCATGGACAGTTCGACGATACAGGCCTATTCTGCGAAGATGGAGGGCTTGGAACCTGGAACCTCATATGCTTACAGGGTGGGGTCAAAAGAGGAATGGAGTGAGTGGTTTGTTTTTAATACTGCCTCACAAGCTGATGAATCGTTCCGTTTTCTGTATTTTGGAGATCCTCAAAATGGATTGCTCAGTCATGTATCAAGGGCTATCAGGGCTGGCTTTATGGCGGCACCCGATGCAGCCTTTCTCAGTATGGCTGGAGATCTGGTTTCAGTTCCAGGTATCGATCAACAATGGGAAGACCTTTTTCATGCTGGTTCCTGGATTTTTGGTCAAATACCGCTTGTGCCTGTGATGGGCAACCATGCCTATTACATCGATAGAAAATGGTCAGACCAGCATTCTATCTATTGGCGGCCCCATTTTAATTTACCTGAAAATGGTCTGACAACACTCCCTGAGACAAATTACTATTTTCATTATCAGGGTGTGCTGTTTGTAGTCCTGAATGGTAATGAGCAATTGGAGGAACAGGCAGTCTGGTTAGATGAAATCCTGGGTCGTGAAGAGAGTACCTGGATCATATTAAGCATGCATCAACCTCTATATTCTACTGGGCAGGGCAGAGATGGGGCCAAAAGAAGAGCTGCATTCTTATCAGTAATTGACAAATACGAAGTGGATCTGGTTTTACAGGGCCATGATCACACTTTTGGCCGAACCTATCCCTTGAAAGCTGGGCTGGCGGTGAAAAAGAGAGCGAAGGGAACGATATACATCAACTCTGTATCCGGGTCAAAACAATACAAACTTGAGCCGGCGATTGAGGGTGTCTTCGCGATAACTGATGCTGATAAACAATTCTATCATGTCATAGATGTCCAATCTTCGAAACTCAAGTTATCATCCTACACAGTGGATGGTGAGTTGAAAGATGAAGTGATCATTAAACCTTCCCGTAATAGATAATTTTGCGTGTATTACTCACCCATCGGGGAGATGAACTTTTTATCGAGTTCCTGAATTAAGGGCGTAAATAAAAAGCGTTGCTCACTTATGAGTTACGGCGTGAATTACAGAAGGATACATGATTCTGCTCACATGTATAAACCTATTTTTAAGCCCCGGCAAACCCCAGAATAACTGAACTGTTTATAGGCCTAAAACAGTCACAATTAAAATTCAGTATTAATAGTTACTTACAGATGTCATATATTATTGCAAATGGCAATAGTTGCCATAGGTGTGCATTAGTCCCACAGCTACAATATCAAATCGTCTTAGTAATTGCAATGTGGAAAGTTTTTGTACCGAGAAAGTAAATTATCTAAACTAACCCGCTAACCAACAAAGACCGAAAGGGAAGGGAAACCGGAATGAAAAGAAGTAGTATTCTTATTATCGCTCTGACTCTTATCATTGGCCTTACCACCACTTCGTATGCAAATGTTTATGCAACGAATCTGGCAGTAAGTGCCACTACGATAACGACAGGCGCAACAAACACTACCGTTGAAATCTCATTTTTATTGAATGAGGATGCTGACAGCGGAGTAGATGTAAAAATTTATAGTGGTGCCACTTTAGTGCGCACCCTAACGCTGGCAACAGCGACCAAAGGGAGCAACTCTGTTGTCTGGGATGGTACCGACGCAGGTGCTGCAACCCTTCCCGATGGGGACTATACTTTTGAAGTAACAGCAGCTGATGATGGTCATACTGAATGGACCAAGATTAGTGATCCCTTAAAAACAGTCATGTACTCTCCCAAGGGTATATCCGTTAATATGGATCCAATGAGTGAACATTTCGGGAAAGTTTATGTTTCAAATGGCTATCCTGGTACTAGCACTAATACTGGAGCATTCTATAACGGCGATGGCGTATTTATGTTTAATGCTGCACAAGATAGTCTTGATTTTTCTGATGCTGGACTAGACTGGAGTACTTCCAGCGATGCACCCGGTGAAAGTACTGTCGGTGAAAACGATCAAGTTTTTGTTTCCCATACAGGGAGCGACTTACTTTATTCATTTGACGCCTCTATTAGCTCCGCTTCAGCTATAGAAGTTCTTGGTGCCAGCAATAAGTACGCTGATCAAGGTATTAACTCTCATTTTATTCATGGTACGGGTGCAGATCGGGTGATTTATACTGCCAGTGAGGCCTATGCTGCAGTTGATGGAATAACGATGTACGATTTGGGCACCGCTGATGTACTGCCAGCGGACTATACTGGCGAACATGTCATTGAACGACCAAATGGTAGTTTTTACCAGAACGATGTTGTGGTTGACGCCGCTGGTAATATTTACATTTGTCAAAAGAGATTTGACCCAAATCAGGCAATACCACTCATAAAATATCCTCCTTATACAGGAACAACCCTGACGCTGGCCGATGCGCTCTGGTCATTGCCTATTACAGTTACTGGTGCCACCAGTCTGCTCTTAGATGAAGCAAATGGTCACATCCTGTGGGGTGATTATTACAGTGGAGATATTTACATCCATGATATGGCTACTGGTGCTGCTGTTGATACTATTGTCACAGGACAGAACCGTAATAATGAGATCGTTTTCGATGCTGCTGGGAATTTGTACTCAACGGATAACAGTGGCGAGTACTGGAATGCTTTTTCAGCTCCAGATGGTGCCAATTCATTTACAACTCCTGGTCTGGCAACCATTTCGATTGAGACACCTGCAGTCATTTCAGTTGTTATTAATGAAGTTGGTGAACCCTACAACATGACGGGTACCTGGAATGATAGTTATGTTGAACTTTATAATACCACGGACGCTGCAATCGATGTAAGCGGTTGGGTCTTATGGAGTAATCAGGTTTCGGCCCTCAGAGCTACTTCCTCATTTGTATTCCCAACAGGGACCTCAATTGCGGCTGATGGGTATCTGGTTGCAACGAGGGATAGAGATGCATTCCTGGTTGATTATGGAACCTATGTTGACGCTGCCATTGTACCAATCGCTGAATCAATAACAAACAGCGGTGTCTATATTGCAGACTCATATTCTTTCGAATTGCTGGATGGTTCTGGTGCTAGCATAGATGCTACAACCTCAACCGTTGATTGGAATTCATCGGTCTGGGAGAAAAATGCTCCCACAGATGATGGTCTGGTAGATGACAATTGGCATCCGACTTCCCAAAGTGCACCTGTTCAAGGTACACCCGGGGCGTTAAATTCATTGGCTCCAACTGAAACTGCCTACACAATTGTTGAGATTCAAACCCCTGATGCAAGTGGAGATGTCTCACAGCATAATGGAGAGTTAGTTGAAACCAGTGGAATAATTACAGCACTAACCAGTTACTCCTTTTACATGCAAGACGGCATTGTGGATTATTCTGGTATTTATGTCTACGTGAGTGGGGATGTAAGCGCGCTCGCACTTGGAGACAACGTTACTGTGAATGGTACGGTGGGCGAATACAACGGTTTAACCCAGGTCCAAAGCATTACTAATGTTACAGTTAACTCGTCAGGTAATGACCTTCCAGCCCCAATAGTTCTTGTAACGAACACTTTGGCGGAAGGACACGAAGGCATGTTGGTAAATGTTTCCGGTAATTGTACTGCAGTCTCAACTGACGCAGGTGGTGATCGCTGGGCATTCAAGGTGGATGATGGCAGTGGAGACGCCCTGATTGATGATCAGTTGTTTTCTGATGCAGAGAACGTTGCAACTGTCGGATCACCCTATGATGTTTTGGGTGTAGTCAATTATTATTATGGCGCATTTACGGTCAACCCCAGAGATATCGATGATATCGAAGATCTTTCAGTATTGCCCTCTATCGTTGCTGTTAAACCAGTGAGTGACACAGAAATTGATGTCATGTATTCAATGGATTTAGCTGTTGCTAATCTAGCCGACTATTCGATTACGGGTACATCCATGACTCTCGCATCAGCTACTCTAGATATCGGAGATTCAAGCTTGGTTCACCTGGTTGCCTCTGCTGCTATCATTGCAGATGTTATTGCTGATACTTTGATAGATGCTGCTAATGCAGATACAGTACTCTTGTATGCTGGTATCTCACCGATTGCTTTTACAAACGCGCTGAATCCAGGTGGTACCTTTGACCTGGGCATTCCTGCAACATTTACAGGTCTGGTTATAGCTGACGATGAGTATAACAATGTATGGGTCAATGATGCTGTTGGTGGTTACAATGGTGTTCTCCTATATGACTATGACATTGGTGATACAGCTGATGTTGGTGATCTAATACTCTTTACTGGTGATTTGGACGTTTACTATAATCTATCAGAGTTGAAACATATTGAACTGCTGGAACACACATCCAGCGATAACCCAACCGTTCCTTCCCCGATCACAGGTGCTGACATTGACAGCTCTCTTGCTGCTGAAACGAATCCTGCTGAACAATGGGAAGGTCAATTGGTCAGTATCGATTCCGCCCTGATATTATCTGATGCCGGTGGATATCGCTACGAATTGACTGATGATGGTGGCGTAACCAAATTCCTCTTAGGTGATGATGTAGATTATCATTTTAGTAACCTTTCATTCAATGTAGGGTCGATGTACAATCTTACAGGTGTGGTTAGCTACCTCTATGGTTATTACGTCTTCAGCCCAAGGAATATGGCCGATGTGGTCGAGCTTGACATTGCTAGACCAGAACTGGCTGGTGTTGTCGCTGTATCTGAGACACAACTTCAACTGCGTTTTAGTGAGCCAGTTGCATCTGCTGATGCGCTTACTTTAGCCAACTATGCTGTTGCTGACGATCTTGGATCTCAGGCACCAACAGTCGTTGCCATGTTGAATGATTATACCTATCTGCTGACTGTTCCAGCGATTGTACCTAATAAGCTCTATACCGTCACTGTTAATGGTATCCACGATCTTATTGGAAACGAAATAATGGCCGGATCAACCATCGATGTCGTTCTTGACATTCCTGGAGAGATACCCATTGATCGGATCATGAACGACTTCGTTGATGGGATAGGAAACTGGACTGATCCTAACTATTCAGGTTCAACCTATGGTATCGAGGATCCCGCATCCACATTTGCCTCTTCAGACAGCATGGCATTTGCTGGAACTCATTCTGGTGAGATGGTGCTCCTGGATGATCCTACTGTAGATGGTGGTTGGTTTGTGAGATTATGGAATCTTAACCGGGTTGACAGAATTGATGCCGACTCCAAGATGTTCTTCTATCTCTATGGTGGCGGTGCCGATATCCAGGCTCGTATTGTTGTCAAGGATGACGGCGGATATGAAGCTGGTCCATGGCACGACATGACTCATGCAGAAACCGATTGGCAAGTGGTCTCCATTGATTTGGAGAATGATGTCCTGACAGGTTGGCTCACGGGAAATGGCACAATAGAGGCTGCTTCTGGGACCGTAGCTATTGATGGTCTCCAAATCCGTTGTTCAGAGGATGTCAGCGTTAATCTGTATCTTGATATGGTTACTGAACGCTACAATATCGATCCTGTTGAAGTCACTTTCGATTTGGATATGGGTGTGCAAGCCTTGATGGAAAACTTCGATCCAAGTGCTGATTTTGTAGATGTTGCTGGAAACATGAACGGCTGGGGTGATGATTTTGATCTGGTGCTTGAAGCTACTGGCGCAGATACTATGTACACCATTACCCTGACTGATGTATATCCTGGTGAGACTCTGGAATACAAGTTCAGAATAAATGGTAGCTGGAGTGATGATACAGCAGAATTCCCATATGGTGGTCCTGCACGTGTCTTTTTAGTTCCAGATACAGACAGCACGGTATTCCATTATTACAATGATATTGCAGCCCCTGTTGGCATCAATGGAATTGCGATTCCAACGGAATATGCATTGCATGACAATTATCCTAACCCCTTCAATCCTATCACGAATATCAAGTATGATATTCCCGAGAATACGCATGTAACTATTGCGATTTACAATACACTCGGACAGCATGTGGTTGACCTGGTCAATGAAGAGCAGGCAGCTGGTTACTATCATATGCAGTGGAATGGCTTGAGTAAACAGGGCACGCCTGTCAGTAGTGGGCTGTATGTCTACCGACTCACCACGTCGGAATTCACTCAGTCAGAAAAGATGACCTTTCTGAAGTAATCCCACATAGACTGATATGTCTTAAAGGGCAGTCTGCATTACGCAGGCTGCCCTTTTTCTTTGTTTTCAACTGGATTGGATTGATCTCAGAAAGACAAAACAAAACGCTCCCTTCTGTCTTGCTGCCTGCCTGGTCGAAGCCCTTTGGGCGTAGACTGGAGGGAACTCGAAGCGCCCGTCACATGTGCATCACCATCCTTCGAGATTGCCCTCCGGGCACCTCAGGAAGACATAATAAGATTCCTAAGTCTGTCTCGCTGCCTGCCTGGTCATAGCCCTTTGGGCGTAGACTGGAGGGAACTCGAAGCGTGAAGGGTCTCGAAGCGAGACACTAATATTATCCCATCATTTCAACTCACACATTCTGGCTTAGATTAAATGCCCTTGAAAGCGCAAGGGACGTACACATGTATGAGTGACTTTTAAGAAATCAACTCTGATTCAATCGAATAATTAGGTAATATCAAAATGAGCAAAACTCCGAGTTCTACTGTAAATACCAGATCCATGTTTCTTCTTGAAGGCAATATTGGCGCAGGAAAAACCAGTCTGGGTAATATTCTAAAGAATTCGAGTGACTTTGAATTCCTGGAAGAACCTGTGGATACCTGGCGTGAGGGTTTTGCCGGCAATCTATTTGAGATGTTTTATACAGATATGCCACGATGGTCCTTTACCTTCCAGATCATGGCATTTACCACTCGGGCAAAAACCTGGTCGGAAATTCTGGAGAAGGTGCAAGGGGATCGTGTCGTTTTGGAAAGATCAATCTATACAGATAGAAATGTCTTTGCAAAAAATCTGCATGCCGGTGGTGCCATGAACGATTCTGAATGGCAAGTCTATCAGCAACTCTGGGAATTTTTAGCATCCAACTATTGTGAGAAACCTCAAAAGATTATCTATCTACGCACTCCAGCTGAACTCTGTCTTGAACGAATAAAAAAGCGGGGTCGCAATGAAGAGCATCAAATGCCCCTGGACTACTTGAAAAACCTGGAAGATTTGCATGATGAATGGCTCATGGATCATCCTGATGTTATCATCCTTGATGGTACCCGCCGCTGGTCTACAGCAGAAGTTGAAAACTTACTTAAACAAAACTAGAGTTTGTACAATTACTCAAGTGATCTGAGAGCTAAAAATCATCCCCTTCAGCACTATCACTGCCACCGTTTTCTCCATTCCCCCGACCCATATCTTTTGAACGGTAGTTATTGAAATTGTATTTGATGGACGCTGAAACTATGGGAGCAGCTCTATCAGAGGATTGATAACGATACCAGCCGTCACCCTCACTGGTAAATTCATGGTCACCAGTATCCAGGATATCACGGACATTTATTGAAGCACTGAGCTTGTTCTCTATAATACTCAATCGGGCGCCAGCGTTGAGGAAGAACATGGCTTCCCGCTCACCTTGAGCTGTCACAGATGCGCTATTGTACATGGCATTCAACTGCAACTTTATCAGACTATTGACAGTGAAGTTATTGTTAAAACGCAGACTCCAGTTATCGCTTTGAATATCCTGATTAAAGCTGGCGGGTTGATCATTAATCTCATAGTGATAAAGATTGCCCATGAGATTAAAATCCCACCATTCAAAGGGCGTTATACGCAAGGACAGTTCACTACCCAATGAAAGGGAATTCCCCACATTATCAAAAGTGTGCAAAATGACATTCTCTGCATAAACACTCTGTACCCTTTCAACCAGATTGGTGGTCTCGCGGGCATATATCTCAACAGAAATCATGTTTTTACCAATATATTTCATATAACCACCCTCAAAAGCATTAATGTATTGAGGCAGGAGGCCCGGATTTCCAGTACGCACATTGTAGGCATCTGTCCAGGTTTCAAAAGGTTCCAGAAACCATCCACGGGGACGGCGAATTCGTCTGGAATAGCTGGTCATAAATTTCTGTGTCGGCGTGATATTATAAGACAGGTGAAGACTGGGGAAGTAGTCCCAACGATCGATTTCAAAATCAATGCTATCAATGACGGCTATATTCCGAAATGTATATTCAGCACGAAAACCACCCTGGATACCCAATTTCCCAAAATTAGTGGATACAACGCTAAATAGAGATTGGATATTCCGCTGATACTCTGTGTCATAATCGTAAGTATTCACAGCCACATAATTAGCTGTGGTGGAGTCCCAGTCCTGAAGACCACTTTCATCGGCCGAGAGCCCAGAACGCAGCTGGTACCCCGCTTCCAGCTTGCCATCATTGACAAAAGGTTGTTCATATTTGACCTCCAAACGACCACGCGTCGTAGGACCATCCTCAGTTGTCATTCTACCACTAACCTGATTCCCACTGATGTCAAATTGCTCTGTTTTACTCTCCTCATCCGATTTTCGAATGGAATAGCTACCATTTATTTCGAGTCGATGGGTCGGACCACTGAACTGATGCTCATAGTTTCCACCAAGATCGTAATAAGCGCCACCGCGTTCAAATGCGGCTTCGGATGTTGTCTGGATGGGCACTGTTAAATAGTTTGTGTATTCTGAAAAGGCATTCTCGCTGGCATGAATAAAGCCTCGTGAGCCGTATGAAATCTTCACGCCCAATACATCCTTGTCAGAAAGATTAAAGTCAATTCCCGTGCGAAGCCGATAGCCGCCATGCTCAAATCGTCTATCACCCATTTTACCTACTGAATAAGTTGTATCACCAACAGTTGTTTGGCTCATGCTGGTGTCCTGGCCTTCAAACGCCCTGTTGTGATAAGCCGCACTGATATAGGCGGTATATTTATGATTACGATAATTAATCAGAAAATCACCACCCAACTGTCCCAGCATGCCTGCGTTCAGATTGGCAATACCACTGATGCCTTCAAGTTTACTCTTTTTGGTGATGATATTAATGATGCCTGAGACACCATCAGGATCGTAGGCAGCTGAAGGATTTGTGATGATCTCAATATTATCAATAGTGCTGGCAGGGATCGTCTGGAGAGCTTCATTTCCATCTAGAATGGAAGGTCGATTATCGATCAGCACAGTAAAATTGCTGCTGCCTCTTAGTTCCACATTGCCTTCAATATCCACCTGGATTGAGGGTACGTTTTCAAGCACCTCGACTGCTGTCCCTGAACCGGAAGTAAGATCCTGACCAACGTTAATCACCTTTTTGTCGATCTTGTATTCAATGGTGGTCCGTTCTCGTTCAACCACAACAGATTCTCCGGATACCGTCGCAGGTACAATAGACACCTGACCTAACATGGCCCTAGGTGTAGCCATGGTGATTGTCAGACTGTCGATCCTCAATTCCTCAAAACCCATGAATTTGATGGTCACGAAGTAATTGCCTGGTTTAACGGGAGTAATATGGAATCTACCTCTCTCATCAGTGATGGTGCCTGTAATTGCCGCATCAGTATCGCTATCATGCAGCATGATATTGGCGTATTGAATAGGATTCCCGGTATCCTCATCAAGCACCTTTCCTACAATTCCCGAGCTGGGTCTGTCCCCGCCACCTCTTCTGGCACCGCCGGGGTGTTGAGCAAAAATAAAATTGGTTGTGATAACGATCAGGAGTAGCAGTAATACAGATTTTATTGGTTTAAGCATGAATTTCCTCATTGATCAGAGCATGACTAATTATTAGTCCGCCATCATCATTTTATTGGCCGATAACATAACTGAGACACGAGAGAAGTGAAAAGGTTAAGAGGGTAGAATGAGAATGTGAATGAGTCTAGGATACGGTGTTGTTTCGATGATCCAATAAGCTTCCAGCTACTAGAAAAAGCAGACTTAAGGTGATAGCCGGAAGAACAGCATCAAGATGAGTTACTAAGTCAGCACCTAGAATCCAATTGAATACAGGAGTCTCTTGCCAAAGGATGGTCGTCAATACACCAGCCCCGATCGAAAGGAGTGCTCCCCGGGATGTGGCTCGGGGCCAGAACAGGGCAGCCAATAAACTTGGGGTAATGGCTGCTCCATATATGGTGTAGGCATACAGGGCTCGCTCGAAGAATCCTGGGGAGCTGGCAAACCCGCGACTAAGGATCCAGGCTGTAAATCCAAGAGCAATCACCAGCAGTCTGGATAAAAAAACGATCCGTTTCTCGCTAGCCTGTGGATTGATGTATTGCAGATAGATATCCCGCATAAGCGTCGTTGCAGGCACTAAAAGGTAGGAATCGGCAGTAGATATGATGATCCCGATAATGGTGGCGAAAAATAAGCCTCCTAATAATGTTGGGAGATGGGTAGCAGCAACATAGACGAGGATATGCCTCCCGTTTGCAGCATCAGGAACCAGGGAGGCTGATACTGCTGCAGTGAGAATAATGATGCATTCAATGAGTAGAACAGCCAAAACAAGTACGATGGTTGCTCTCTTAATACCATCACGGCTTCTGGCAGCACTAAAGCGTTGATACATGTTTGCATCACCCAGAACTAAAAGAAAGGGGGGTAGCATATAGTTGACCAATTGCATAGGACTGAGTTGTCCAAAAAAGGCCAGTTTTCCAGGGGTTCCCTGAACCATAAAAGCGGCCTGCATACCATCCCAACCGCCAGCCTTTATCCAGAGGATGGGTAAAGCGATGACCAGCACAATAGTCATGATGATCCCATTGCCTACATCGGTGTATACCACGCTTAACAAGCCTGCCAGAACGGTGTATAGGATAATAAATATTGCTGCAATTGCTGTGGCAGATTCAAGGGATAGACTGGAATGTCCGCTGGCATCGGTAAAAATGGTCTGCAAAACGGCTCCTCCCGCATTGTACTGGTAAGAAACGATAACCATGTATGCCAAAACCAGAGCCAGGACAGTAAGGTTTCTGGCGCCTGTTCCGAATCGATTATAGATGATTTCTGGAACGGTGTAAGTATCCATGTCTCGGATTTTGCCAGCGATCTGAGTAAGCAGGGCAATACCGAGAACACCACCTGCAGGCAGGATGAGAGCTGCAAAACCGATTTCATAGGCTTTGCCAGCATTTCCAAGGATACTGCCTGTTCCTATCCAGGTTGCCAGCATGGTCCCCACCAGCACCCAGGGTGGGAGATTTCGACCGGCTAGGGCAAAATCAACCTGGGTTTTGACCCTGAGTGATTTCCAGGCTCCAATACCCAGCAGGATTAAAAGATAAATCAGTACAATTGTGGTCATCTGGTGAGCTCCATTGATTCAAACTAAGCTATGGGGTGTATATATCAAAGTCTGCTAATAGGTTTTAATAATTTCAAAAATGTAAAATAAACTTTCCATTATGTATAGTTTATTGTATATTAGCATATGCGACCCAAGTATGACATCAAAAATAATTTGAAGCTTTGCCGTCTAAAAGCCGGGGATCTGACCCAGGAGCAGTTGGCTGAAAAAGTTGGAACTACCAGACAAACTATCCTCTCTATTGAAAAAGGTCGCTACTCCCCATCCGTGGGGCTGGCATTACGACTTGCACAAGTTCTCGGAGCTGCTGTGGAAGAATTGTTTGAATTGAAGGAGAAATAGGATGATAGACAAATTGCTGAGTCGGCTGGATTGGCGTCCAGCCCAGGGAACCTTAGTGGCTGGAGTCGTAGTAATTTTTGGTTTTGTGCTCTCTGAAATTAGCTGGGCTTTCTTATCGCTGGCTGCTCTGGGTACCTTCGGCCCGGGAATCCTCAGGGAGATGGGCTTGCTTAATGACCAGGATGAGTTTCAGCGACGGGCGGCTCGACGTGCCGGTTACCATGCATTTCTCACAGCAGGGTTGTTTACCTTTTTACTTGTCGCGTACTTAAGATCAGGTGATAGAAATGTAGAAGAACCTGAAGTTGCAGTATCACTGATTCTTGCCGTGTTATGGTTTGCCTGGTTCCTCAGCTCATTGCTTTCTTACTGGGGTCCGGAAAAAACAGTTTCTCGTGTCCTCATCGCTTTTGGATGTGTCTGGCTTGTGTTCAACATCGTTGGAAACCTGACTGATCCCATTGCATTGATCATGCAATCACTGTTGGCGGCACCATTCTTCATCTTGGCTTATGTCGCAAAGAGATGGCCCAGAATTGCCGGGGTAGTCTTAATTGCAGTAGCATGTTTCTTTTTCTATTTCTTTCATCTCTATGAAATATTTGGTCCCAATCCTCTGGAAAGGGGTCGGGGGATGGTTATAGTCCTCTTTTTCGGTCCACTGCTGGTGAGCGGTATTATTCTACTTCGAAACAGGGTCGTTGAGGATGAGTCCTAAAACACCAGTGTGGATTTCTATGCTTCTCAAACCTATAAAGGATGTCTCATGAAATTAATTTCAAAATTTAATTTAGTACTTTTTCTAAGCCTCTGTACACAGGTTATGGGACAAACCGAAGCGGTGAACCTGGATCAATTCATCGGTGATTGGCATGGAGAAGGACACTTCTATAATGTTAATTTGAGTGCTGAAGTTGGCCTCGTTCGATTTACACTACGAGTCACTCCTGATATGGAAATCACGGGTTCTGTAGGAAATGCAGAGTTTGTAGATGCTGAAATTGAGATCGATGACTGGAACGATGGCTATAAAATTCAAGGCACAATAGTCGGACCAATTTTCCCCAATAGTGAGTTTCATAAAAAACGTATGACCCTGCTTCTAAAAGAAGTTCAGGATGACATAACTATTGGGGATTTTCACCTCGCCAGTAATTTTATTTTTGACTTTAGCATGCGACCTGGAGAAATCACACTAAGAAGAAATCCTTAAGATTAAGTCAAAACCTGATGAAAAGGCGAGGACTCAATCTATAAGTTTGTTAAGCAGCTCTTGCGCTTTTCCAAAATCGGGTACTTCCGTGACCAATTCTGTCAGGACATTGGCTGCCTCAGAGGGTTTTTGCATTTCCAATAGAAACAGGGCATATGTGAAATGGATATTTGCAGATTGGCCAGGGGTCAATTCTGGTGCTGCGATGGCAGTTTCAATATTGATCATGGCCTGCTCCAGATTGCCTGCATATCTCTGAGATAAAGCGAGATTGTAATAAAACATCCCCCTTGAAGTGGTTGTAGCCATGGCTCGCTGGCAAGTTTCCCCAACCATATCCCACAGCTTCAGCTGCTTGGCACATTCAACTAATGCCGAATAGTACTCCGTTTTTTGGGGATACATCTCGATTATAGCCTGGTATTCCTTGCAGGCTTTATTCACGTCACCCTGTTTTAGATAAAAATCTGCCATATTGCTGTGTGCTTTGCCCCAGACATTGTGATCAAAGATATACTGCTTTGCAATTTGGGCCGTCTCTTCATCATAAAGGGGAGGATAGTCTGCATAATCTACCTGACGACTCCCAAAAGGCCAGCGATGCAACAGTTTGAATATCTTCAAGGCACCAATCTCCCTGTCTAGGTCAGTGACGAACCAGGGTTCCAGGGGTAGCTGTTCCTTTGAAACTGCGGGCAATAATTTTGTTTGAGTAATGGCTTTGTGGAATTGTTTCGCCATGAGAAGATAACCAAGGGGATTGGGATGGAGGTGATCGCAAAATAAACCCTTACCTGGAATTCCTGATGGGGAAACATGCTTAAAAGCTGATTTCATATCAACAATTGCAAGATCAAATTGGCTGGCCTGGACATGTAGTATCTCATTGAGATAGTCGTTTCCTCGAAAGGGAACCTGATCATTATTTTTGGCACGAGTAAATGAAATGAAGGCAGTTGTTGTGTCGCCCTGCTCAAACTCATGCTGCCCCTTGAGATATAGTTTGTGTGCCTTGGTTGACGTCTGTTGCGGATTGGATGTTACATCAAGGGGTCGTTGATCCTTGATATTACTAACCAGGTTGCTAAGGATAACCGGCACACCAGCCGCCTGACAGCTTGATAAAATGACATCCAGATTATCAGAAAAGTTTTCTCGTGTCTTTATCCTGAGAATGGAATTGGATTCGATGATTTTATCATTAATTACCTTTTCCATAAGGGTTGGATTGGCTCCGGCAGGAGGAGGTTCTGTAAACCCACGTATCATCGAGCTGATCATCTGAACGACCCGAAATTGTTGAAGTTTTAGAACCAGACGAATAACTCTTCCATCATGTCCCAATGATATGGTTGACCCAGTGCCGTAGGCCCCATAAAACTCATTGTGACCCATATACAGGAGGATCAAGTCTGGGTCATGCTGAAGTATATCTGGAATCCAATCCACAACAGTAAAACTGTTGATAGCTGACATACCCATGTTGATGACCTCAAAATCTCTATCTGGATAATCAGCTTTCAATAGGAATGCAAGCTGTTGTGGGAAAGGCACTGTCATCTCGTATGGGAAACCTTCAGTGGTTGAGCCACCAAGACAAAAAATGCGCAAGGTTTCAGCAGGTTTTTCGGTGCTAAACTTCTGGGGGTACAGATTGGGTACCGGCATTGTGTTTTTATTGAAATATCGCTCACCAACCTGGGGGTTGATTTGAGTGAAAGTTTTACCACTTTCCTCAATTTCGAAAAAGAGCGGGGGTTGAGGATAGGCATCTACAGCCCACAGAGAGAGTTCAATCAAGGACAAAAAGACAAGAGGAAGGAGCGCCACTAAAATACTGAATATGATTTTCTTACTTTTCATGAAAAGACCATTAGGGTTGAATATAACAGAAAAGATGCCAGCAGGGCGGAATCGAATCATAATGAACCCAAATATTAAGGAGTAGTGGGCAATTTTTGAATCCATACGGAAAAACACAAAGTGAACGAAAATCATCATATTTTATAATATTCGTAATATAATCCTTGACTCGTTCATATTTATGTTGATATTCCATACGGTTCTAAAATAAAAGAACGGAAAGCGTACATTATATGCCACATCGAATACTCTCAGAGGTACAGTTACCAGACTTTCAGGATCGTCCGAAAAAGGAAGGAGACATTCTCCGCACGGCAGAAGACCTCTTTATGCAGTTTGGCTATGATCGGGTGAGTGTTGAAGAAATCTGTCGCGAGGCAGGAGTCTCAAAGGTAACCTTCTATAAATATTTCAAGAATAAATTTGGTGTGCTCAAGGAGTATATGACGATTCGGCTTGAATTAGGGATGGAAGTCTTTACGAGAATCCGCGCGGCTGATGCCAGTCTTCCTGATAAGATGAAGGCACTGATCGCCATGAAGGAATCTGCGGTCAGTCATTTCACGCCAGTCTTTTACAAAAGCTTGTTGAGCGGGGATGAACAGGTGCAGGGCTTTATGCATGAGTGGGGAGCAAACAGCATGAGTGCCATGCGTGAGTTCCTGGAGGATGGACAAAAGAGCAGGGAAATTCATCCCGATTATTCCATAGATTTTTTGCTCTATGTCTGGAATTCTCTGGCTGAAGCAGCTAGATCTGAGGACATGATGGCGATGTACAACGATGATATGGTGAAACTGTCTACTGATTTTTTGAATTTTCTATGCTTTGGAACCACAGGACCTCCACAAGAGGTTGAGTAAATTGAAATCCCAATTCCTTTTTATCCTGCTTTCACTTACCCTCGTTTTTGCTGAAGATGGAAGTCTCAATTTACAGTGGAAAGGGCAGGCCTCTATCATCCATGCCAGCTCATTTGCAGGCTCCTTTGATGAGAGTCCTACTACCATGCGCTATATTCCACAACTGCGCCTGGATTATCAGGTCAGCCCATCCAATAGACTCGGTTTTGATGTGGCAGTCGATTTATTCAATTTCTCCCTAGGAGATTCTCTAGTAGAATTTGATGGTAATTTTTACCGCTTCACTTTTCGTTATGACACACCCAACACTCAGGTTCGGGTTGGTTTGCAGAAGATCAATTTTGGTCCAGCCCGCATGTTACGAGTCTTACAGTGGTTTGATGAACTGGATCCTCGAGATCCGCTGGCCTTATCTCCGGGTGTCTGGGCTGCCATGGGTAGATATTATTTTGATAATGGTGTCAATATTCGCCTCTGGACCATGGCTGATGCACCAGACGTACAGCGCAATTATTGGGGTGATACTGAGTCCTGGCCCTGGGATATTGGTGGACGTTTGGAATACCCCATTCCAGCTGGAACTTTGGGACTAACTTTGCATAGTCTTGATGTTTCCAAAGCTAGTGTTATCAAAGAGAATCGAATTGCTGGAGATATCCGTGTGGATGCAATTGTGGGGCTCTGGTCTGAAATGATGTTTGCCAGAATCGAGGATCCTACCTGGACAAAGGATGCATTGTCTGTTATGGCTGGAGTGGACTACACTTTCAGTCTCGGAAATGGTCTCTACACGGCTTTTGAGATGGCTTCATCCTATCAGGGGGTGACAGGAGAGAACATGCCCTGGCAGATAAGAAGTTTTGCTCTTACTGCAAATTATACGCTGGGTCTATCAGATGGGTTAACATTCTATCTGTATGCCATTGATTTTCCCATTCTTGAGTCTCAAACCATCCCCATGTTGGGGTGGCAGCACACTTCGGGGAATTGGCTGTTCTATCTTGCCTTATATGATATGCCTGAGTTCACGGCTGGCAGCGGGATGTCCCTACCAAGTGGAACAGGTTTACAAATCAACATAGCATTTAATCATTAATTTCTTTCAATAAGAACTAAAAGGAAATCAACATGGACAAGAGCACACTGATCAAAACTCAAGGTCTCGTGAAGCGTTATCCGGTAGGTGGAGGTCACTTTACCGCCCTCAAAGGTATCGATCTTAATGTTAACTCAGGGGAATTTGTAGGGCTTGTCGGTCCCTCAGGATCAGGCAAAACAACCCTGCTGAATATCATCGGAGCACTGGATGCCCCCAGTGAGGGAACCGTAGAAGTGCTGGGAAAAGACCTGGCCACACTATCTGGTGCTCAGGCTGCCAAACACCGTAGTGCTTTTATGGGCTTCATTTTTCAAACTTACAATTTGCTACCTGTATATACAGCATTTGAGAATGTCGAATTCCCCTTGCTGCTGCTTGGCAAAAGTGCAGAAGAACGCAAGCAGCTCGTCATGCAGGCGCTTGACTGGGTAGGCATTGCTGATAAAGCCGATAGCCGCCCAAAAATGCTTAGTGGTGGTGAAAGCCAGCGTGTGGCCATTGCCCGCGCCATGGTCAAGCAACCCAAACTGGTTCTGGCCGATGAACCCACAGCAAATCTTGATGCCAAGAATAGTCACCACATTCTTGAAACCATGGTGAAGCTGAATAAAGAGCTGGGAACCACATTTGTTTTTGCCACCCATGATGAAAAGGTCATCAGCTATCTCCACCGTAAGGTGACTCTGGTGGATGGTAGTATTCAATCCGACGAAACCAGCTGAGCTGGAGGAGGATATTATGATTTTATTTAAACTTGCATGGCGCAACCTGGTAGGAGCCGGTTTACGGACCTGGCTCAATGTCCTGGTGCTGGCCATGGCCTTTATTCTCATGATTTGGGGTAAGGGAGTGGTAGATGGAATGGCATATCAGCTGAATGATGCCATGACCAATATTGAGTTCGGAAATGGTGGACAAATCTGGCATAGTGAATATGATCCCATGGATCCCCTCACCATCGAGGATTCACATGCACCCTATCCGAAAGAGATAAATGCACTAATCGCTACTCACAAAGCAGCTCCAATCCTCATTCGTCAAGGGACTATTTATCCTGATGGGAGGATGCAGACCATTAAGGTGAAAGGGATTCACCCCGAACAAGAGGTTATGGATCTTCCTACAGCCCAGATTGTTATGGGGGCAACCGGACTGACCCCAGCCCTTATTGGTCAAAAAATGGCTGATAAAAGTGGATTGGAAGTGGGTGATCTGCTCACTGTCCGCTGGCGAGATGCCAGGGGTACCTTTGATGCTCGAGAAGTTGAAATCGTCCATATCATGAATACAGTTGTGCAAACCGTGGACAGGAGCCAGATCTGGATTCCCCTCGACCATTTGCAGGAAATGTCAAAATTACAGGGAGAAGCAACAGTTGTTGCTCTTGATGAGCCCTTTACAGGAACACCTGCAAGCGCGGCCTGGATTTATCGCGATCTGGATTTTCTCATGAAAGACATTAATGACATGATCAAATCAAAGAATTTTGGTGGGAATGTCATGTATGGAATTCTGTTTGCCATTGCACTCCTGGCCATTTTTGATACACAGGTGCTGGCTATTTTCAGACGTAAAAAGGAAATGGGTACGCTCATGGCTTTGGGACTCACTCGTGCAAAGGTGATTGGGCTCTTCACTATCGAAGGCAGCTTACACGGAATTATTGCCTTTGTTGCAGGCTTTATACTTGGGTCTCCACTTTTTTACTTAATGACAACTAAAGGCTATGCTATGCCCGGAGATATGGATGACTATGGTATGGCTTTGGGAAATGTGATTTATGGTAGGTATGGACCCGATCTGCTCATTGGAACAACCCTTCTACTGTTTTTAACTGTGGTATTGGTCAGCTATCTCCCAACACGAAAAATATCAAAGCTTACGCCCACTGATGCACTGAGGGGGAAATAATATGTTCAGATTCCTGATGAAGGGCATGTTGCGAGATCGTCATCGTAGTCTGCTCCCTAGTATAGTGGTAGCCATGGGTGTGATGTTAACAGTATTTATGTTCACATACATGAAAGGTATTTTTGATGATTTTTTCAATAATGCTGCTATGTATGATTCGGGTCATGTTAAAATCACATCGAGAGCGTACTACGAGGAAAAAGATGTTTTACCCAACGATCTTGCCCTTGAAGATGGTCCGGGAATGATGGCGATGCTTCGAAGCGAATACCCACAACTCAATTGGTCGGAGAGAGTCAAGTTTGGTGGCCTATTGGACGCTTTTGACGAAAATCGTGAAACTCGAGCACAAGTAGGTGCAGGAGGAATTGGAATCGATTTCTTCGGGGCGGATACTGCGGAACGGAATCGTTGGAATCTCGGTGCAGGCCTTCAAGAAGGAACACTGCCCCAGAAACCTGGTGATATAATCATGGGAAAGACCCTGGCTAGTCAGATGGATCTAAAAGCCGGTGATGATGTGACACTCATCAGTTCAACTGTCAATGGCTCCATGGTATTGAATAATTTTCATATCTCTGGGATTATCTATTTTGGTACCCCCCCGATGGATAAAAGTATGTTTCTGGCCGATATCAATGATGTGAAATCCATGTTGGATATGGGCGATTGGAGTTCTGAAATCCTGGGGTACTTCAACACTTCAAACTATAAAGATCTGGTTGCTATTGCATTGGCAACTGAATTCAATGCGGTGAGGAGTGATCCTAATGACCGCTTCAGTCCACAGATGACACCCATGCTGGATGATGCTGGTTTGCGCGATTATTTTGGATATGCCAGTAAAGCTGGAAGCATCATGAGTTTTATAATGATTTTCGCCATGGGAATTGTGCTCTGGAACACCGGTCTCATGGGAGCCATTCGACGTTATGGTGAAATGGGACTAAGACTGGCAGTTGGTGAATCCAAAGGGCATGTATATCGTAGTCTCATCATTGAAAGTCTCGGTGTCGCTCTCATGGGTACCATAATTGGGACCATCTTCGGCCTGGGCTTCTCATACTGGCTCCAGGAGGTTGGATTCGATATTGGCAGCATGATGGGTGACAGCCAAATGCTTATACCTACAATCATCCGAGCTCGAATAACGCCGACAGCCTTTTATATAGGATTTTTTCCTGGTGTATTTGCAACGCTTTTAGGGGCGGCACTTTCAGGGCTCAGAATCTTCAAACGTGATACAGCTAGTCTTTTTAAGGAATTAGAATCATGAGAAACTTATTAACTTCCTTCCTGTTGTTAGTTGCCATACCCGGTTTCCTGATGGCTCAGCCAGATGCTGAGGAAATCCTCCGTAAAATCGATAAACAGATGGTCACTGAATCTGCTGAAGCCACCGCCACCATGGTTATCACCAATCGTCGCGGTCGCGAGACTCGAATTACATCTCGGAGCTGGTCAAAAGGAGAAAACACTTCTCTCGTGGAATATCTGAGCCCAGCTCGTGAGAAGGGTGTCAAGATGCTCCGCTTGGAAGATGTCCTGTGGATGTACACTCCCCAGGCTGATCGGGTCATCCAGATCAGTGGACACATGCTGCGACAGAGCGTCTCGGGCTCCGATCTCTCTTATGAGGATATGGTAGACAATGGTAAACTATTAGACCTTTACGATGCAGCAGTCGTCGGTGAAGATGTATTCATGGATCGTCCTTGCTATGTTCTACGGTTACGGGTTAAGGAGGGTGTGGAAGATGTCGCCTATGCTCAGCGTAAGGTCTGGGTCGATAAGAAACGGTATTTACCTCTTAAAGAAGAGCGCTACGCCAAGAATGGTACTACCTTGCTTAAGAATTTTGAGATTCGATCGGTTATGAAGATCGATGATCGCTGGTACCCCAAGGAGATGTATTTTAAGGATGTCATGGCCAAAGGTCAGGGAACCTTATATATCATCGATGACATCAAATTTGGTGTGAACATACCTGAGTATATGTTCACCAAGGCAGCTTTGCGCGAATAGAATTAACCATTATGCAAAGATATGAGGAGCCCGATAAAAAAGTCGGGCTCTTTTGTTTCTACTTCAAAAGCAATAAACGACTTACAGAGCTTTCAGTGCCATATTGGAACACCAGTAAATAAACTCCTGAGCTAGCAGCGCTTCCCATAGAGTTATTCCCTGACCAGGTGACATTATATGTACCAGGTTGGGTCTGCGAGTGCTGAGTTAATGTCTGTACCAACGAACCATCAATGTTGTAGATTAGGACATTCAGATCAACTACATCTATAACTCGATAAGTAATCATCGTCTGAGAATTAAATGGATTAGGATAGGATTGAATATCCACCAGCACATTGTCAGGCCTTTGTGTGTTTTCCTCCTCATGAAGAGAGGTGATGTTGTAACAGGAACTCTGATATTCATCTGAGATTGTCAGGCCATCACGAAGACCGGAAATGTTAAACTCAGGATAACCGTATTCCCCATCCCAAAAATCCAGGGTGTAAGTCCCTGGTAGAAATGACGCAAAAGACACTTCGACTTCAAAGGGACACACACAATCTACAGGCGGTCCCGTATCAACCATGGTCACATGAAATGTATCAGCCTCCAGCCAGCCGCTCCAAACAGGCATAAAAATGCAGTTTACCAGGGGGGTATTCCAGAACAGGTTTAAGGTATCTCCATTGACTGACAATTCTACAAAGGAAGTATCATCACGCATTGGTAAACAGTCCGATTCCTCTTGCCCCGTCACTGCAAGATTACCCCATACCAGATCAAGGGAGCCGTGAAATATTGGATCTGAACCAATATTATTACTCCAGATATCGATCTGATAGCTGCCTGGATTTAAACCAGTCAGGCTAACTTCGAGATCAAAGTAGCACATGCACCAGGCTTGATCACCGGTATCAACCTCAGTAACGGTAATGAGATTGTCCGATATATTGACATCCCAGGTGAAAAGCGCTACACAATTGCGTTCAGTCCTATCATGATGAATTGTTAGTGTATCACCCGAAAAACTAGTATAGAGGGAATCCTGTGCGGAGACGGTACTAAAGAACATGACCGTGAAAAGAGCGATAAGTATTAATATAATCTTGTACATATAACCCCCTTTATTTGGGGGAATCTACAAAAAAGCTAATGCTCAATCAATGATAAATGGCAAATACATATAAACCTCAAGCAGGAATATTAACTGATTCTTGTATTCCAAATGGGGACTTCTTTATTGCCTCGAGGGGATAAGGTATAAATGCCTTGCCCAAGTCGCTCGAACCAGCCATAAACATTGTCATATAAAATGTTACGAGTTTTTGGCTCTTCCAATGACTTTGCTATGGTGGCGGCCTTGGTTGCACCCTGTTCTTGTAGATATCCAGCAATCGCCAGCGCTTTTTGCCGGTAGGCAGTCATAATACCATGCTGCATACTACTTCCACCACTATTAGGATCACCCACACGTTCCTGGAATTCCTTAAGCAATTTTTGAGTATGCTTTTTAATCTGACGGGGCTTGTATTCCCCTGGATCACAGAGTACATCCACATTGCCAATCCTTGATCGCGCGTCAATCACTATCAAACCAAGACCCAACATGCGCATAAGTTTTACTATCTGCTTGCGGTGCTTTTTAAGAACAGACAAACCTGTTGGGACACCGATGTATATGGTGTTGGAGATTTTAAGCCGATCAACAGCCTGGAGCAGTATAGTCAGGTTTAGTGACAATTTAAGCTCGACGACGATGGTAGCATCTCCCTCACGGATTGCCACAACATCACAATTGAGAATCTCGCTTTTTACCTCATATCCCTGATTTTCCAGGTAAGTTTTTAGTGGTGGGTATAATTCTATTTCCTGCATGCTCATTCCCAAGATTCGTCCCAGTTCACGGGGGAATTATTTAATACACTTAGATACTTCAAATGGTGCCAATAAAAGTATAAACATCACGTCTTTAATACTAATTCACGACATTCAACAAAGAATACATATCATAGAGTTAATATAAATACTTAGATTGTTCAGACCTTTAAATATACATGCTAATAGATGATGGAGGAGTATCATGTTTGATTTTCTGAAGCACAATCCTGCAAAAAAGCTAAATAGAAATATCCTCATACTCGGATTGCTGATTTTTATTCCAGTCTATACCTACATATTTCAACTGTTTGGAAAAATGGGAATAGAAACATCCGAATTTAATCTGGTCTGGCTTTCATTTGATACACGGACCTTCGAAGCATTTTTTATGCAAGTACAACGTCTGGGTCAGTTAGAGACCTTCATCTGGACTTTTAGTTTGAATATTATTTCTATGACCGGATTTATGTTCACTTTCTTCGCCCTGACTTTGATCCTGGCTCGTCAACTCCCTGAATCCTCACGATTATCCAAATCTGCTTATGTCTTTCCAATTATTTCTGTCGCTATAGCTGTGCTTGATATTATCCCAACCATAGTTTTTTTAATGGCTACATCGGATCTTCCGGAATTGTCGAACGCGGTTGTTTACACGATCAGCGGTGGCTACGTCGCTCGCGTCATTCTACTATACATCGTCTTGTTATGGATATTATTAACAACAGCGATTCTCTTTTTAGGAAAGCTACGAAATAGAAAGACTTAAGCCTTCCCACTGCGAATAAATTGAAAAATGCGTTTGACCATTGCTTCGGTCTCAGACAACCGGGATGCAGTTGTGATACCATCAACTTCAAGGTTGGGAGGTGTAAAATCACCACCACCTGAAGTCGTGATGACAATGATTTTGTCTGTTGGACCAACCATGTCTAGAAATTGACGGGCATGGGAATTCATTCTATCTGCAATGCTGGTATTTAGGATAACAATGTTTGACCAGGCTTCAGGAACAACGAAGTCAAGATTGGAAACATCAGTTACCTTTATATAAACAGGGTGCGCGCTGAGTCTGTCAGCCAGGCGCTGAACCACTTCATTTTTGTAGTCACTCCCCTGAGTGGCAATAATGACCCGCTTCGAGAATTCAGGGTTGCCAAACTCCTGATCTTCCGCATGGCGTGGATAAAATTTGATGACGTACCAGGCAGAAAAGATGATAAATAGGAGCAGGATAACCGCCAGGAAACCCCCCAGGATTTTAAACAGTTTTTTCATAACATTTCCTAACCAGCATTAACATATCGGCAGAGACATAACAGCCAATACAGGTCACCAGCCCACCGAGGAAGAGGAAAATAGTCCTGGTGCGGTTGGCTTGAAACATTACTTCTCGATTAGCAAAAAAAACCATAATCCCCCGGGGAGTTGAATAATTACTGGAATATATCCAAAGGATTTTCCAAATCTAGCTATGTCTGCTCAGCGGATTGAGGAATCGGTGAGAGGTTACTAGAAGACCTTTTTATTGGGAAGAGCCAGAGTTTTCATTCGGATTTGGTCTTATTTAAGAAGTAAAACTTTTTGTTTGAGTAGAGTTGATTCACCTTCCAGAACTACAAGATATACACCTGAACTAAAGCTCCTGGCATTAAACTGAATTTGATGCTCGCCGGCAGTTTGAAGACCCTGGTATAATTGTGTCACTTCCTGCCCAAGGGTATTATAAACAGTAATCCGAATGTCAGCTGGTTTTGAAAGCCTATACTCAAGCGTGGTTGAAGGGTTAAAAGGATTAGGATAATTCTGCTCAAGCGAAAACGAATTTGGAGACATCATCTCCGGTTTTTCATTTAAGCCAGTCGTACTCTGTATATCACGAACCAACCTGACAAAGTTATCGATGCGGACCACATCGCCCTGGGGTCCATGTCCCTCGGGATAGTCGTCAGCAGAACCGGTTTTTGGGTCAGATCGTTGTGCACCGGCTCCATGAACATCAAGCAGAGTGACATCAAATGGTGGGAAGGGGTCAGCCATGAAACCTAAGGCTTCACCAAAGCAGACATAAGCTCCCCAGGCGCCATTTTGCATGTTGGTGTGGGTGGAACTGGACCAGTAGAAGGGATAGTTATCTTCATTACCCTCATCTATAATCACAGTACAGGTAAAGATTGGATCAATTGCCGCTGAGTTTGAAGTAGAGGGGGAACGGCTATAGTCCAGAATACTGTGGAGCTCCTTGGCATTGGGTACTCGCCAATCATTATAACCCAAATAATTCTGGGTATTTCTGGTCTGAGCCAATTCTAGCGCTGTTTCCCAATCCAGGCCGACTTCACTGTCTCCCTGCTGCCACATGAGGCCTGTAGCCACATCACTGACAGTGCTGTCTCCGTTGTCAACGAATTCATTTTGACCATACAGTTCATTACCACGAACATAGAGTACATAGAATTGCTTGTCCTCAGTTTGACCCGGCATGGGTCCCATGGGATAGCCCTTGATGCGGCCGTCTACAAAATTGACTCCAAACATGGTGGAGTCACCATTCATGGTCGTTCCCACATATACTGAACTGCTTGCGAATTGACCGTCAATAATACGTTCGCCAGCATCGGTGTCGCCATAATCCACATCAAAGTAGTCCGTATTGATAAATGGAATCAATCCCTCGGTATCGGTGCCTTCGTAGCCACTGGGATCTTCCCCACTGAACATGAACAGTGAATAAGCTTCTTTGATTGAAGGCAGGCGCCAGTCAGAATAGCCAGCCAGATTAAAAGTGTCGGCTCCCGCTAGGGCTTCGGCGTGGCTTAGTTTATCATCAATATTGATGATACCATCGCCAGTAAGGTCAGCACTCTGTTGCCAGATGAGTCCAGTGATATTGTCTGTGACTGTACCATCACCATTATCAGTATAATCAGGCTGGAAACCATCAATTGAGGCATCCTGGCCATAGAATGCTGCACCCATGACAGGTGCTGAGATCTCATCCTGGTTATTGTAATAGATGGTTTGACCAGTATCGACAATTTTGAAGGTCTGGGCAGACAGGGTCATGGTTGTCAATAGTATTAGACTCATTAATTTAATCATGATAGATTTTTCCTATTCCTGAGTAATTCACCACATTTAGAGCGAGAGAGTAGTAAATAGGTTAAGAAAACCCCTTCAAGATGAAAGGGCTTCTTTGCTATATAAACGCGTCAAATCATGTCACAGGATCACTAAAAGCGGACCTGGTTGCTGGGCATGTAAATGGTTCCACTTGCCGATAACTCATTAATTATTTGATAAATAACTTATCAGGGTTTGATTTGCAATTATCTTCGGCAATATTTGAAAGGGAATCCTATGTTAAAGAAACTAATTCTGTTCGTTACTGTATTCATCCTGATCACTTGTTCAGCTCAACAGGAAGATATCCGTTATCTCATTCGTCTGGATGATATGGGGATGTGTCACTCACTCAATTTAGCCATCGAACAGGTCGCTGAAACAGGGATGCCCTTTTCTACATCGGTGATGTTTGCCTGTCCCTGGTATGAGGAAGCCGTTGAGATTCTTAAAATGCATCCACATGTCAGTGTGGGCATCCATCTCACCCTGAATGCAGAATGGGCGGGAAATCGCTGGGGACCCATACTGGGACCAGAAGCAGTGCCCAGTCTCGTGGATAGCGATGGCAGCTTTTTCCCCTCACGTACAAAATTGTTCGCCAATCAGCCAGACAAAGGAGAGATCACCCGTGAGTTACGAGCTCAGATAGAACGGGCCATGTCGACCGGACTGAAGATTGACTATCTGGACTATCATATGGGGGCTGCAGTCCAGACCCTGGAGTTGCGCAAAATGGTTGAAGGCCTGGCAGCTGAATATGGATTGGCTATGTCAGGATATTTTGGTGAAATCTATTCCAATGTGACCTATGCTGCCGAAATCGGAACCAAGAGCGATAGCCTGTTGGCCCATGTGGGCAGTATGGGACCGGGACTCAATATGCAGGTTGTCCATGTCGGTCTGGATGAGCCTGAAATGCAGGCCATGCAGGATTTAAATGAATTTGGTCTCAAAGAAATGAGCCGACATCGTCAGGACGAACTCAAAGCTGTACTGAACCCAGAGCTCAGACAGTTAATTAAGGATCGTAGAATTGAGCTGGTCACCTATGGCAGCCTGGTAAAAGATCAGGGTCTTGAGAGTATGCAGCGACCAGCTATCGAGGAATATTAAATTTCTAATTGATCCCGCGATTGGTGAAACAACAATCTTTGAAAACAAGCTTGCTCCCGCAGGGACAAATCTCTGATAATTCAACATCAATGCTGGGAAAACCCTGGTCTTTTTCTTGCATCCAGGCCACAATATTTGTGGCAGGTTGACCCAGCTCAAGGATTTCCTTAAAGACCCCCAACTCTGGTCGAATTGACGTGAAAAACTGCTTGTAACCTCCACACAAATAATTGTGCCCTTTTTCCCCATTGGGTCCCGGTACAAATCGATGCTTGGGACATTCCCCATGACAGAGGTATAGTACCTCACAATCTCTGCATATTTGAGCCAGGTTGGCTTGCTTGTCGGCTCCAAATTCTTGCTGAGCTGGAGAATGAACCAGATCCAGGAGAGGAGATGCAACTAAATTTCCCAACTGATACTCTGGAAACACATAATGATCACATGAGTAGAGATCACCATTGTGTTCAACTGCCAGGGCTTGTCCGCAAATAGCATTCCAGACGCAGACTCCAGCAGGTCTACCCATCTCATTGGCTAAGGCGGCTTCAAACTGTTGCACAAAGATGGTACCCACATCCTCACGGACCCAACGCTGAAAGATCTTGGTCAAAAATTGACCATAGGCTTCTGGATCTACAGACCAGGTAGTCATTTCAACATTGTCTATTTCATGGGGTGCAGCCAATGATCCATCTGGCCTTGTTCGCTCTACAGCAGGAATAAATTGCCAGTACTCACTGCCATTCGATTTCAGGAAATCATATATTTCTAAAGCATGGTCTTGATTGCCTCGATTAATCACAGTCAGAGTATTGAAATCAATGTTATGCTTTTTAAGGAGTTCCATTCCAGCTGTAACCTTATCATAGCTGCCCTGGCCATCATGACCCAAACGATACTTGTCATGGAGATGTCGGGGACCATCGATAGAAATACCTACGAGAAAGTTGTTCTCAAGCAGGAATCGACCCCAATCCTCATCCAGAAGAATTCCATTGGTCTGGATGGCATTGGTGATCTGTTTACCCCGGGAGTGTTTCTGCTGTAATTTGACAATTTCCTCAAAATAGGGGACACCAAGTAAGGTAGGTTCCCCGCCCTGCCAGGTGAAATGGACAGAATTGGTGGGTTGGGATTCGATATTTTGGAGGATAAATGACTCCAGAATTTCTGGTGCCATTTTGAAAGTAGAAGCCTTTGGAAATAGAGACTCCTTCTCCAGATAGAAACAGTAGTCGCAGTTCAGGTTACAGCTTGGTCCCACGGGTTTAGCCAGAACATGGAAGGGGGTTCCACTATTTTTAATCATCTGCCTTGCCTCGTATGCATGGGTGAAGATAGCCGGGGAATAGGAATCTTTTACTGATTTTGGGTAATTGCCCTTTTATGGCGAATATGAAAGCCCCGAACAGTATCTCCATGTGGCCAGAGATGTTGAACGGGGCTAGGAAGTATTTTGCTATGAAAATGACTTAACGCAGTAAGACCATCTTCACGGTTTGACTTTGGGTGGGGGTCTGTAGACGACAGAAATACACACCCGTACTAACCAGACTCCCTTGACTATTTTTACCATTCCAGACTATTTGATACTGTCCGGCTGTTTGAAAGCCCTGGGTAAATGTAGCGAGTTCTCTACCTGCAATATCAAAAATTGATAGACTCACCTCGGCCGGTTTGTTCAGACTATAATTGATATTGGTGCTGGGATTAAAGGGGTTTGGATAGTTCTGGTACAGACTAAAGCTTTCAGGACCAGAGATAATTTCATCATCAAGAGCGAGTGTGCTGGTCACATCCCCGGCTACAACAAGCTCACTAAAATGAGCCACTGCAGAGTATATTCTGTTATTGTACTCATCTACAATCGTATGAGTTATGCCAGTGTCATCAAAATAGATAGAATCACCGTCGGTCATACCGAAGTAGAGACCTAAGTTTTCAGGAAGCAATCCGAGATGACTTAGTAATCCGCGCTTATAGATCATTCCGGCTATGAGGGGGGTGTTGAAATAATAGGGTTCCACAACTGTTGAATCATCTGTCATGACCTTGAATTGTACACCAGCCACCACATGGTTATGCCCATATTCCACCGTATCGGCGCCAACCTGGAAAAAGCCTGGTAAGGCTACATGGATACGGATGTCCTCAGACAAACATCCCACTGGAAAATAAACACTGCTACCATTCAGGATATTCAGAGGATGGGGAAGACCACTAATTTTCCAGTATTCGCCTTCTTCCAGCTCACGCATCACAGTATACCCATTAGGGTTCGGTGAATCTCTGGTTATCTGAATATGATTTATCCCCGTGGTATCCAGACTGCTGTCAGCGGCAATAATAAAACTCGCCCCACTACGATCCCCAGAGAGTGCTTCTATCAGGGCGAAGCCAGGTGATTCAACCTGTAGGAGCCCTTCCTCTGATAATGCTCCTATAGGCATACCCAGCAAACTCCAGGTTATAACACTATCCTCAGGAACTAGTGTATCTCCATAAAAAGCCTCAAATTGAATTTGATCACCCACTACCAAAAGTGTGTCAGTTGGTGCAATGAAGAGATACTCACTCCCATCATCATCAGGTGGATCCTCTCCTGGTGAAACAATGGTAATCATGATCTGATCCGAAAGGGTATCCAGTTCGGCAGTGAGCAGACACTCCCCGGGAGAGGAGGGGTAAAACCAACCTGACTCATCAACCTCACCTTTAGAACTAGGGTGAAGCGTCCAGCTTGCAGTAGTATCGAATTCGACACCATTTGTGTCATAGTAACTCACAGAAAATTGTAATGAATCATTCAAAAATATGTCAACATCACCGGGATTGATTTCGATTCGTGGTGATTCCTGAGAGAAACCCCCGAGAGGGATCAGAATCACAAGTGTGATCACAACAGAATAAAACGTTCGCTTTTGCATAATAATACTCCTCACTCCAAAATAGTTTTGGATGCTGTTTTTAGCGACTAACCACCATGATAGTTGATGAAGCAGCAAAATCATCACCACCTCCAGTCATCCCCTCCAGGGTGAGTGTAGCTTGACCAAGATTCAAAGCACCGGAAATCACCAATGCTTTGACAGCTGACATGGAAAACTTTGCCACGAAATTGCCGCGGGAATCAGCCTTCCATGACTGAATTTCCAGGCCATTCAATGTCACTGTGGCGGCCACAACACTTGAATATGGTAAATTTGTATGGACAGTTACCACGGTACCGTTACTCCCAATGTTGAGAACATTTGGAGCAATGCGGATAGATGTTGCCAGCAGGATGACTGGCAATAATATCAATACAGCAAATACTTTGATGGGTTTGTTTAACTGCATGATATCCCTTCCATAAAAATTATTTATCATCGAAATGATAAGCGGCATAAATATATGTAGTTGATAAAGTTTACTGGTTGATATAAGTCACACAAAAGAAGCATATCATTAGTAATAACAAGGATTTACAAAAATAACTATTGATGCTATTAATATTTTGGGCTGGTCGTCGAGAAGAATATGATGAGGATGGCAATATTTTGATTCTATAGTCTACCTGAAATGACTGTCAGGCGATAATTAAAGCGGGTGCTTACATGGTTCTAAACCCGAATTACCTTCTTTTTCCTGTTCTGTTCAAAGCGCATCTGCAGCATTTCAACAATGATGGCAAAACCCATGGGGAGGTAAATAAAAGTTCTGGGAACATGTTGATGCAGGCCTTCGATAAATAGAGTTACTCCAATGGTGACCAGAAATGAAAGGGCCAGTATTTTCAGGGAGGGTCTAGCAAGAATGAATTCGCCGATGGGTTTTGCAAAGGCCAGAATAGCCAGGAACGATACAATCACTGCTGGAATGATTACCCATATTTCTCGTGTGAGCCCGATGGCTGTAATGACCGAATCCAGGGAGAAGACGATATCAAGGAGAACGATATCTCTAATTGCTTTAGCAAAATTCGCTGGACCAGCTGTTGTTTTAGTATCACCATCTTCAATTATTTCCACAGTGTGATGAATTTCTTTAATGGCTTTCCACAACAGGAACATGCCACCACTCAGCATGACCAAGTCGCGAACTGAAAGACCAAAGATGATAGATTGTTTGATACCAGTGATGGCAAGCAGCAACGCCAGTATGGCGATGCGCAGGATCAGGGCGAACAGTAGACCAAGATATCGCGCCCTTTCACGGCGGACCTCTTCAACACGTGCCACCATGATAGAAATCACCAGAATGTTATCAATTCCCAAGACGAGTTCCAGTCCCAGGATAAGGGCAAATGTGGCGATATGATCAATCATGTTGAGTCCATTTCATATTTTTTTTGTTAAAGGTGCGCCACTCACAATATTGGGTCGGGCGCCTGGAGAATTCACATTTTGAAAATGCAAAGTAACCTTCGACCTCAAGGTGGCAAGTTTAATTCTTGATCAGAAGATGCTTGTCAGACCTGCTTACACATACATAACCCCACCATTTGCCTCGGTAATTTCTGAGATAATAAAGCATGATAGTTTTTACTTGCATTTTGGGTGTGCCACATGTACCATCACGGTAAGTGGTACAGAAAGGACCCTGAATTTTATGGACATCATTATAGATATCGAAAACTCGACCCCACTGTTTACACAGCTAATGGATCAGATTAAAGCAGCCATTGTTGATGACACTCTGTTGCCAGGCGCTGCCTTGCCCTCCATTAGGCAGCTTGCCAATGATCTGGATCTCAATAATAAAACAGTAGCCAAAGCCTACAGGCTATTGGAGCGAGATTCCATCATACAGGCCAAAGGCTATCGAGGAACTTTTATTCACCCAAATGCCAAAGCAAATTGCGCTGTGGATCTGAATGAGTGGGTCATAGAAAAATTAACCGAAACCATATCAAGTTTCAGATCATCGGGTGTTACCGACTCTGAAATCCGCATCGCCTTTGGAAATGTGATGCACAATCGTAGCAACTAAGGAACCAATAATGCCAGACAATATCATATTTTACATCCTATTCTTAAGTCAGATTATTCTAATTTCTTATTATTACCCAAAGCTAATTGTTAATCAGATGAAAACAGTCCTCGCCAACTACCCACCTGAGCAATACCCTAAACTTTACCCGAAGCCTGTGGAATATTACAGGATGGGTCAACGCATATATCGGGTTGTTAATCTGGTCATTCTCATGTTGGGAGCCATCCTCATGTTGGCCATCGCTAAATGGGATTATAGCTCAACAGATAAAATCTCTGAGGCCATCCCCTTTGCCTATTGGGCGGTGCAAATCATTCCCATCCTCATTATGGAATTGCTGGGTTTTACAAATTTCAAGCTGATGCGTAAAGCCAATACTAAAACGACTCGTTATGCTGAATTGAATCCCAGGCGACTGTTCGATTTTATTTCTCCTGGTGTGTTTACCCTGGCCATAGTAATGTATGTTGCCTGTCTTCTGTTTTTCTACAGTCTCCATCAATTCTCTTTCCATCCCAGCAATGATACCTTTGTCATATTTGTTACTCTGACGCTCATGAATTCGTTGTTCGCTGTAATTATTTTCAGAAATATGAGGGGTAAAAAATTGGATCCACATCAAGCCCATGCTGATCGGATGCGTCAAATCGAAATATCCACAAAGTCTTTATTTGTTATGAGTATTGTGGCCAGCATCTTCCTAATTACAGTTGAGGTTATGCAGGGGCTTGAATTGAAGTTCCATATAGCCAGTCTTATGAGTGTCTATTTACAGTTGACCATTTTTCTAGGTCTCGGATCAATCCTGCGCAACATTTGTATTGATGACATCAATTTTGATGTTTACCGGAAGGAGGGATAGAAGTGGAAACTGTGGGAATAATTGGGATGATTTTCGCCATTGCCGCCCTGCAACAGATTTCCAAGTTGAAGCAGCAAGTTGAGACTTTGAAAAGACAACTTAAGGAGTCTGGAGTGATCGACAAGCAGGCTTAATATTTTTGATTAATTGTTCTTAATTTAAGGTCTATCATTCTCGAGCCAGCCCCACATAAATAACTGGTTCTTAATTGGCAATAAAATTAAGTTGAGCCAATGTTAGCACTAGAAAATCTCAATATTCATATCGTAGATGACGATCCTGATGTACTCGTAGTGGTGAGAGCCCTTCTTGAGGACTACAAAGCGAATGTAAAAACCAATACTTCAAGTAAAAAAGCTCTCGGTGAAATAATAGAAGATCAGCCGGATCTGGTCATCCTGGATTTGATGATGCCTGAGATGGATGGGCTGGATATGTGTCGCCTTCTGCGCGAAGAAGCTGACCTTGCAGCTATGAAAATCGTGATTTTCTCTGGAAAATCCTACGAACAGGATCAACAGCGGGCCTTTTCTTTTGGGGCAGATGGCTACCTGACAAAACCTCTCATCACCGATGAGTTTATTGCGAAATTGCAGGACATTGTTGAGGAGAAGGTTGAAGTAACCTATTGGGGTGTGCGAGGGACACTACCAGTTCCAGGGGAAGGTTCCCTCCGCTATGGTGGCAACACCATGTGCACTTCAATCCAATTTCCTAAAGACAACCTCTTTATACTGGATGCAGGATCGGGTATCAAGCCATTATCAGATTACCTTCTGGGACAGCAGCGAGAGGCACTACACGCCAAAATTTTCATTTCACATCCCCACTGGGATCATATCAATGCACTCCCATTTTTTGTTCCTCTTTACATACCCGGGAATGAATTCGAAATCTTTGGCGCATCACACGGTCATGTAACGATGCGTGAATTGATTTCGGCCCAGATGGATGGGGTATATTTCCCTATTAGGATTAAAGAATTTGCTGCCCGAACCTATTTTCGTGATCTCAAAGAAGAAGAATTTAGAATTAATGATATCCTGGTGAAAACCATGCTGCTTTCCCATCCTGGGACCTGTCTTGGCTACCGCATGGAATACAAGCATCGATCAGTTTGCTATATCACAGATAATGAGTTATTTCCCGAAGGAACCAGGGAATACAACGCAAATTACTGGGAAAAATTGACCGCATTTGTACAGGGGACCGATATTCTGATTACCGATGCAACTTATACTGATGAAGAATACCTCAAGAAAAGTAAGTGGGGTCATTCCGCCGTATCACAAGTAGCAAAGCTTGCCCATGATGCAGCAGTTAAAGAGTTACATCTGATTCATCACGATCCTGATCAAAACGATGATGATATTGATGCTAAGCTGGAAACGGCTCAAAATCTTTTAGCTGAGTGGAAGTCAAAAACCAAATGTATAGCCCCTCAGGAACGTCAGAGTTTTAAAGTAAGCTGATACCTGCTTTCCCGGGAATTGGATTCCCCGGGTCCAACCAAACAAATGATTATTATATCGTTTCGAAAAGACACCTAAAAAAGGTTAATTAGAGTCTGGTTTTAAACTCTTCTTTCACAACGAAACAAACGAATACATTTAATGCTATAATTAGACGGGTAGCCGCAAACAGAACTTATTGCCCTTTGGCTGATTGGGTTCAACCCAGACCTGTGCACCGTGGGCCAGCGCAATTCTTTTTACTATCGCAAGTCCCAAGCCCTGTCCCCGCCGCTTGTCTTTGGTGATTTGAATGCGACGTTCAAAGATACGGGCTCTGTCCTTTTCTGGAATGGTGTCACCCAGATCATTTATCTCGACGACAATGGAGTCCTTTTTGCGCAAGGTTTGGATATGGATTGCTTTGCCCTTATTGGCATACCTGATGGCGTTACTAATATAGTTTTTGAAAATCTGGGCAATCAGGGGATTAGCGGTAATAGTTATATCTGCTGGAACATCCATTGTTAGAATTATGTGAGCATTTTGTATATCTAAATTGAATTCTTCAATTACTTCCTTAAGGATTTTTAGCAAATTTAGTTCCTCAAGGGGTATTGTTTCACCCAGAGTAGCCCTGGATAAAATGCTGGCGTTCTCCAATTGAGTTAATAGTTCCTTGCTACCTAAATGAATTACACCGATCATTTTATTATCAGGATTTTCCTCCATAGCCTTGTGGGAAAGGCTATAGATAGTACCAATAGGATTTTTCAGGTCGTGTGTAATGATATCCAGAAGTAGTTCTTTTATGCTATCAGCCTCTACCAACTCTTGCTCCACCCGCATTTTATCAATGATTTCATCCTGTAACTTTTGGTTGCTGTTAGATAAGGCGATGGTTCTTTTCTCAACGCGGTTTTCAAGATTTACATTGTGGTCAGTCAATGTTTGATTCATATGGCCAATCTTATCCACCATGATGTTAAAATGGTCTGCGAGACTGCCAAATTCATCTTTCGATTTTAATTCAACTCTTGATCCAAAGTCCCCCCCTCGAACCTTAATTGTAGCAGCATTAATTAAGGTCAAGGGCTTGCTGATGGTTTTTCCATAAATATATGAAACAATAACGAGGATGATTATAATTGAAAATCCAACTTTGAGAGTAGATAAATAGCTCGCGTATAATGGAGCCAGGACCTCCTCAAAGGGACGGGTGCAGATGATGTACCAGGATTCACCTAAGTTGCCCTTCTTGTGATCTATGGATTCAAAAGTCCCACCGAAGTTGTATTTTCCATCCTCTTTGGAAAGACTTACCGCTGCATAACCAAAAATATTCTCAGAATTATGGTCAATAAAAGAGCCGGAGTGGTTTAGCATAATTTTTTTCTGCGCTGTTTCTGTGATTCTGGTACTTAGCGGTTCAACACCGTTAGCAACCACTACAAGTCCACCTGATCGAACCAGCCTGTACTCTCCAGGAACATGCTCAGTTATTTCCAGGAGAGATGCACTGAGGTCACCAATAATATTGAGGTTACATTTCAGAATACCAATTACTTCATCGCCATCCCTTATAGGGACAACGATTCCAATAACATATCCTCTGACACTATCATCATAACCCCGGTAATCGATAAAGACTGCTCCATCCCCCTGGTTATGAGCTCCTAGCCACCAGTATTTGTGGCCATGGGCATAAGTAGACAACTTTGCAGTGGAAGCAATCAGAGCTCCAAATTTATTGGTGAGGAAGATCTCCCCATAATTGCCCTCAAACAGAATTTGTTGATTTTTGAAAACCTGAGATACCGGATTGTCAGTAAATTTTAAAATAAAGTTGTTGGTGGGATCGCTAATTGATTTCCACTTTTCATCTTCAGTTTGTATGAGATGTTTCCTTTGGTCTCTCGACAGACTAGCAAAGCTTTGATTGCTTTTATTCAGAGCTTCTGTAAGCGTGGGGATATTCCCAAGAGTTACTGCTGTTTCGACTTTTTCAGTGAGTAGTATATCAATGTCACTTGAAACATGAGTTGCCAAAAACTGAGTATTCAACCTCCCGGTCTCTACTGTGTTTTCGTAGCCGAATTTGAAGTCTATAAATAAAGCCAGTGCCAGTATGATTACGCTCGTTAGAAAAACAGTGAGAGAGAGTTTATTCGAAAATTTCATACCGGCATTCCTTAGCTGGTGAATAATGTCTTAAATGAGTAGGGGGTCATGTAAGCGAAGTTACTTCAAAAGCTTCATATACTTGCTCACTGCACCCAGCAACACATCACTCATGATAGGTTTGGTGAAGAACTCAACCGCCCCAGCTTCAAGTGCATCTGATCGGTTTTGTTCAAACGCATGTGCAGTAACAGCGAGGGCGACTGGATTATTGGGATACTCCTGTTGCAGATACTTTATCAGATCTATTCCGTCTTCACTCCCGGGTAATGAAATATCTACAATAGCAACTCCAAAAGTTTGCTCCAGTAGGATCTTTTTGGCCTCAGCCACGCTGGGTACCATACATATCTCGTGTGTACCTTCAAAAATGACTGAATAATATTGCTGGGATGAGAGATCATCTTCAACGATTAAGATTTTTATGCTGGTATCAGCCATGAGCCTGATCCTCTATTTTTGGAAAAGTGAGTGTAAAAGTTGACCCCACATCTTTATGACTGCTTAATATAAGTGTCACATGATTTAATTTCAGGTATTGCCTTGTGAGAGCCAGTCCCAGACCTATTCCCTGATACTTTTTGGTGTACCCTTCACTCTCTTGTGTGTAGGGCTCAAATATACGTTCCTGGTTTTCCTCGGAAATTCCGATCCCAGTATCGATGATTGTCAGCACGACGTGATCATTTTGCTGCTCCAGCTTAAGCTGGATACTCCCTGCATGGGTATACTTAATGGCATTTTCTGTCAGATTCAACAGTGCCTGCTGGATACTGTATTCATCTGCGAATACCATGATATCTTGATCAGTACCTTCAGAGCCTAGCTCTAGTTTCTTTTCGTTTGCGGATAGCTTGAGTTCCTGGATAGTGGAGACAACCAGTTCACTCAGATTGAGTTTCTGTGGATGAAGGCGAAGTGAACCTGCATTCAATTGGGACAAATTCAGGATGGCATCCACGGTGTGCATAAGACGATTCGTTGCAAGTTTTATGTAAGAAAATATTGTCTGATCTGTCGCACTGGCTTCCTCCGCAAACTTCTTCCCAAGCAGATCAGAAAAGCCCAAGATACTATTGAGGGGGGTGCGGATTTCATGGGAGATGTTGGCGATAAATTGATCTTTCACTTCATTAGCTTGCTCGGCTTCCAGTAGTGCCGCTGATATCCTGAGTTCAGCTTGTTTGCGATTGGTGATGTCTCTGTTGTTTCCTCGTCGACCCAGATATTCCCCATCCTCGTCATAAACGGGGTTACAGTTATGTTCCACCCATATCTCAGAGCCATTCCTATGCAGAATTGGGAATTCAAGTTTGTGGACTAGTGAGTCCTGATTCTTTTCAGATTTAAAATGTTCAATAACTGATGACCGATGATCCTCGCGGGTAATTCTCGTTATTATCTCAGGATCTTTTAAAAACTCCTCTGCAGTATATCCGGTGATACGCTCACACGCTGAAGAGTGATAATTATTTTGAGTATTTTCTCCAAGTAAGTATTCCCAATCATAGGCATAATCAGCCAATATCTTGAATCTTTGCCGGCTGTTGATTACTTCTTTTTCAAAACGTTTACGCTCAGTGATATCCCTGGCAATTCCCAGGACAAGGGTCTTACCTCTTATTTTTACAGGGTGGGTGGATATTTCTACCTGAATCTTATTCAGGTCCTTTCTGATTAACGTGAACTCTTCTGCCCCAGTAGATTTACCACGAACATTACGAGCCATCAATTTGACAGCCCTGGGAAGGTCAGCTGGTGTGATTAATTTTAATTTAAGAAAACTCTTACCAATCAGCTCCTCTTTTTTGAAGCCCATAATTTTCTCAGCAGCTTTATTGCCATCAATAAAGCTGCCTTTCAAATCTGACAGGTAATAGGCCTCAGGAGCCTCATCAAAGATGATCTTAAAGCGTTCCTCCGAGCTCAGTAATTTTTCTTCAGCATGCTTGCGGTCAGTAATCTCTGAGATTAATCCGAATATCTGTTCAGGGGATCCCTCATCGCCCCTCAGGAAGATGGACTCTTTGGAGCGGAGCCATCTCCAGCTACCTTTTTTATGCTTCATTCGATATTCGTGGGTGAGGACCTCTTTGTCCTGGAGCTGCTGATAACGAGGAAGAATCTTTTCTACATAATCCTCAAAATCATCAGGATGCATCAAGGTTATTAACATATTCGCCCCCAGCGACTGTATCTCTGCTACGGAATATCCCAGAATTTTCTCAATACCTTGATTGCTGTACTTATTCTTCTTTTCTACAATATCATAGACATATATGATGTCTGGGGAAGTCTCCAATAAAGTCTGATTAAAGATCTGACTCTCCCGCAATTGGTCCTCGGCTAATCGGTTCTCAGTGATATCTCGGGCTGAAGATATAGCTCCGATCTGCCCTTCATTGCTTTTAAGTGGCTGGCACCACCATGCCAGGAGACGTTTTTCACCGTCTTTTCGAAGCTGCCAGCTTTCGATGTAAATGAGGTTCTCCGTAATACCCCGAAAAATAGGTTCCACAATTTTGTAGGTATTCTGCTCGCCTTCAAAATAAGATTGTGCCTCTTTACCAATGACATCATTTCCGAAAAACTCAAAACCGGCTTTATTTGCCCAGGTATAGACATGCTGGTCATCTACCTCCATAATGATATCCGGGACAGACGCAAGGATAGCCTCATTTCGATCTTCGCCCTGCGTGAACTTCTGCTCTAAATTTTCTTGCGTGACTCTGAGTCGGGCATTTATCCTCGCTATGTAAAGAATAACCCAGAGTAGCAGAAGAACAGCCAATACAGTCAAGATGAACCAACTCCAGTACAGTTTGACAAATCCCAGAATTGAGACGTCATGCTGAACATTAAAAGGTTCAATTTTTAAGTCTTTCAACAATGCTAGAACTTCATGATACGAAAGGGGGATCCTCCAGCCTGTATAGCCCCCTTCATGGGCTGCCAGGTCTTCTGGTTTCATCTGGAGCAAGGCAATTGTAACCCTTTGTTCCAAAAGATCATTTGTATGTTGGAGGGAGGCAAATGGCCACTCCGGGTATAGTCTGGTTGAATGCAAGAGCGGGAAGTCATCGTTCAAGAGCCCGATTATTTTAAAGTCACCCCGATCAATGTCCCCGCTTGCCACCATATTTTCCAGGATACCTGTTCTTATGGCTCCAATATCCACTTGCTTCTGAAGCACATGTCGAACAACCTCTTTCTGTAGACTGTTTGGCGAAAAAAGAACTTCTGAACAATCCTCGAAGGGTTCAATTCCCACTTCAATAAGTTCGCGATACGCCATGCGCCAGCCACCAAAGGATTCTAGATGCACCCCCATGATCGATTTGCCGACCAGATCATTAAACTCATTGATATCATCCCGGTCTGCGCGAGTGAATATCACTCCACCATACTCAGGAAACCCACCACGCTCAGTCATATTGATGAGTGTGACCAACCTGGCTACTCCATAGTTGACACTTAAATCAATATATGCCGTTGGATTTGTAAGGACAAAATTCACTTCACCTTTTTCAATGACATCGTGCATTTCATCAAGTGAAATGACGGGTTTTATTAGAAAAGTATATCCCTCAATAGCATCGGATAAATATTCTGCTGTAGCGGTCCATTTATCAGTGGCCGCCACAACCCCACTAAGGGCTCTAACTGCTATTTTTACAGTGTCAACCTGCTCTGTAGCAAAGAGTTTTGCTTGAGTATTGACTGAACATAGGAGAAAAAAAATGATGATGCATTTGAAAGTGTGTGTACCCACAGGACCCCGCATTCCTGAAAAATTTGCCACATCAGTAAAAGAATAGCAGAAGCTTCAATATATTTCTGCTTGTAAAGTTAGGAATAATATTTGCTGTTTGTATAATATTCGTACCGAATCACCTGTTCGTCAGGTGCTACGAATGGTCATAAATATTACAGAAGGGGAATAGACTCCCTTATTTCGGATGCTGATATTCCACGGGATCCAGGCATATATGCTACAAACGGAATTTCAGTTTTTGGAGAATGTAATTGCAGGATTGAAATTGCTTGTGAGCTTATTATCTTAATACACGCGAAGAGGAGCTATTGCTAAATGGAAAATAATATTTCTACACTTGTCACTGCTGCAGCCACCATAGGTTTTGTACACACCGTTTTAGGCCCGGACCACTATTTGCCCTTTGTGGCCATGTCAAAATCTGGACGCTGGAGTATGATGAAAACAGCGCTCGTCACTTTTATTTGTGGGGTGGGCCATGTTGCTGGTTCTATTGTGCTAGGCTTCCTCGGAATATCATTGGGATTGGCACTGGCCAAGTTACAAGCCTTTGAGTCATTCCGTGGAGACCTGGCAGCCTGGGGTCTCATTATCCTGGGACTGTTATATACGGGCTGGGGTGTTCTACACGCCTCAAAAAATCGCCCCCATACACATAGCCACATTCATACTGATGGTGAGCATGAGCATTTTCACGGCCATATAGATGAACATGACCATGTCCATAAAGTAAAAGGTAAGGCACTCTTTTCTCCCTGGGCACTCCTCATAATATTTGTATTTGGCCCTTGTGAGGCACTCATTCCTCTGCTTATGTATCCCGCATCAGAGGGCAGTACGATTGGACTGGTAATGGTCACGCTTGTATTTGCAATCGCGACGATAGGAACCATGCTGGTCATCGTTCTTGGGGCAAGCTATGGTATTAAAATGATTCCCATGAAGAATTTTGAACGCTATACCCATGCTATAGCTGGGGTGACTATTTTGCTATGTGGAGTCTCAATCCAATTTCTGGGTCTTTGATTCACCGCTAAATCTCAGCAAATGCAGGTGTAGTTTCGTTAACAGGTTGCGCTAGGAATCACCCCTTGCAGCCTGTTTTGGTAATTCAATGTAAAAGACATTTCCAGAGGGGTGATTTGGTTCAACTCCTACGCGAGCATTCAGTGATTCAGCAATATATTTTACAATGGCCAAACCCAGTCCGCGGCCGCGTTTCTGACCCTTCTCAAGCTGAATACTGCGTAAGAAAACAGCTTCTCTCTGATCCTCCGCAATGGTTTGCCCCTCATCAGCAAAATTAAATCTAATTTTTTCTTCTGACACTTCGCAAGAGATCACCAATTTTTTACCCTGGGTGGCATATTTGGCAGCATTGCTTAGATAGTTTGTAAAAATCTCCTCAATCACAGGATTCGAATGCACGTTAATCTCGGAAGGGACTTGATTTTCAATCTCCAGATCAGCATTAGAAAAGGTCGGCTTAAAAATTTCAATGACGGAATCTAATAATTGAGAAACATCCATGAGTTCTTGATCTATGTGTTCATGCATAGCAACTTTTGAGAGGATGGTGGCATTATTCAATACCTGTACCAGTCGTTCCGTACTATTAAGAATCAAATCAATAGTTTCATCTTCAGGATTTTCCTCTTTCAGAATCTCAGAGATGCCTTGAATCACTGATACGGGATTCTTGATATCGTGAGTGATGATATCAAGGAGAAGCTCCTTGAGTGTATTTGACATAGCCAGCTCTTCGGCGAGTAGCTTGTAGCGTTGCTCAGATTTTTCCAGAGCTTGCTGGGCCTCTTTAATCTTTCGATAATCCTTACCCACAAGGATGAATCCTTCAACATGGCCATTCAAATCATGTACTTCTGAGACGGAATAGAGCATGGGAATTGATTCGCTGGATTTTGTTTTATATAAGACTTCTTCCTCAGAGTTGAGGTCTGTCAGGTTGTCTGCCTGCTGTCCCGTATTAAAGTTTTCATTTAGAATAATATTTACCGGTTTACCAAGCAGCTCTTGTTCAGCATAACCAAGCAGGTTCAATGTGGCCTGATTAACAGTTTTAATTCTAGATTCAGGATCAAGCTTCACCACGATAAGCGTATCGGCCATGGAATGGATTACATTTTCAACGTACTGCTTGGAAACGGATGTTTGATAAAGATCACTGATAGTACGATGGCCATTCCGCACGACCAACCAGACAAAGAGCGAGCCTAAAAGTAAAATTATGAAAAACAGCAAGTTTGACCTGTCTATTTCTCCGGGATCAATCTTCAGGAACACGATAAAATAGCCCATCCAGAATGCAACGATGAGTGACATGAGGATTTGCCAGGAGCGCTCATGTTTACCGCCCTTTAAAACCTGGAGTAGTTTATAGGTCTTCAACAGTGCCAAAGAAAGTAGCAGAATTCCAATGATTAGACAAAGGGTTGCCATCACGAGAGTGGTCATAAAAACTCCTTAGGTGTTATTGTGCAAAATGGTACATCCCCGGGTTTATCTGGATGTATTGAAAAGTTGAAAACCAAATTGGGTAATGCTAGTTTCCCAGCCTTTAAAACCTTCAATCATATAGCCCGACATAAAACATTGTAATTATAGCGTAGTATATGCTTTTGAGTTGTGATATTCTACTAAAGAATGTCAGTTCAGACTGTCTGAAGCTTCGAAACCTGTTTGGTTGCCACAACCAATTTCCGGAGGAGCACCACTCCGACTAAATTGGTTTCAATCTGAACCCGGAGACCCAAACCTGTTTGATTCGCTGCTTGTCCCGGCATAGCTATATGCGACGCCGGGCGCTCATTGAAAACAGGTTTATTAGAATTAGACGTAAGTGTCCCTCTGAGAAAAGGTAATTCCACCTCCTCATAGAAGGTTGCCATCATAACTCACTACCTTCTATCAAACATTTGGTAAAAACCTATGAGACGGGGATGATAAAAATTATGGGGTTGAATCAACAGGCATGAATTGATAGCAATTCATCCCCATTAAATTTCTGCTCAACCTGACTATTCAGTTGATGATGAATGCTACCCTTTTTTTGTGGTAGAGAGACCCATTGCTTTCATAATGGGGCATACCTTGGTCAAGCCAGTTTTTAGAAAAAAGGGCACCAATACGATCACCACCACAAGGACATAAATGGAAAAAAATACTCTGACCCACAAAATGAAATATTACGGATCCCAGAGCGATGACACCCAGTATAATCCTGATGATACTATCTATTTGTCCCACATTTCTTTCTTCTGACATCTGAACCTCCCAGTCTACTTTTTGCAGGATTGTCGCTCATTAAGGGCGATAATGACACTACAGTTGGTATATTTTTTCATCTCAATAATTTATTAATTGATAGTCTGAAGTTTTATCCTTTTGTGGCATGGAAAATGCACATGTGATGCTCTGGAAATAATTGATGACAATAATAGGAATCTATACAAAATGACCATGCAAAAGAAACAATCCAAAACACTTCAAATCTTTATACGAACCATGGTTTTTCTCGCTCTAAATGCGCTTCTCGTGATGAGCTTTCTCAAGTAGCTCTTCTTTAAGTTTAAGATTATCTGACCCCCAACATGGGGGTCTTTTTATATATCGCTCTGCCCAAGTAGTAGAGGACCCCACGCTATGGTTTCCTAATATCAGGAAACTCATCAACAGGCGTGTTTAGAATAAATTTACGGCAAATCACCATCTACATTGATCTGAGTTCATATACTCTGATACTGGCGATGTATGGACAACTCTGGGCAAGCTGTTCCGCGGACTCAAAATTCTCTGCCTGGATGATGTTATACCCTGTAATGGAGTCCATATTCCAGGGTAGTTCCTTGATTCCAGCATCTGAAATCTCCTTACCACCATTAAAACCACCCTGATCTACCATTTTGTCAGCAATTGAATCAAACCACTTATGCCAGGCCGCCATGATTTCAGGGGTTGGATTTTCAAATCCGTAGTGTAAAAGCAGGTACTTATTCATATAGGTTTCCTTCCTCTGTTAATTTGAGACTAAAGAAACTATTAATGGATTCTGTGGCTTACAAGCGAAATACAAGACAATAAAAGTCACCAAAAGCAAATTGGAAATGAAACCACCAGCAAGCTTAATGGAAAATAAATAGTTATCCCCGCACTTGACATCATACAAGATACATGATAAAATGTATCACAAAAATATTATTAGATTGGAATTGAAGTGGGCATCAACATTCGCAGAACATATAATCATCCTGATTCACAAGAACATCTCCTGGGGAAGTTTTCCAGGACCCAGGACACCGAGGACAATCCATTTACCCTCCAAATTGCCAATCGTCTGATCTCACTGAATGTTAAGCAGGAAGAGCATCATTGGTGGTCACCTGAGATGACATTACGCCTCGAAAATGAAGAAAACAACACCGCTATCTATGAGGTTATTGGTCCAAACTCATCCATGTTCACCCTGGCTATGTTTTTTGTTACCCTTGGTTCAGTTGTTTTCCTGGCAGCTCTGATGATGTCACTCTCCCAGATGACTGTCGGAGAATCACCCCTCCTGGCCGTAGTCGCTACAATCCTGTCAGGACTCCTCATCATAGTGACCTTTGGTGTCCTGGCGATTGGACGGATGAAGGCCACAAACCAGGTGTCCACCTTAAGACAATTTGTCGGGGATATCATAGACAGCTAATTTTTACAGCACTTCCTGGCTTGATCTGTAGATAATTCTCCGTTTGAAGTTCTGGAATCACTTCTAATTTAAACCGAAAACGTAACTTGATATTTCTACACATCCAGATTTCCAGTCGCTAAATACGTCGAGGTACCAAGCGAGATAAGGCAGAAACCTATGTTACCAAAAAATGCGCTTAAGACAAAAAGAGGCAGACTATTAGCCTTTTCGCTGCTATACCTATCCGAAGGTATCCCATTTGGATTCAGTGCAATTGCTTTGGCTACCCATCTACGCATGAGTGGGGTTGGACTGACTGAGATCGGATTGTTCACTGCTTCTCTGTATGCACCCTGGGGTTTTAAATGGGCCTGGGCTCCCCTGGTTGATTTGATAAAGTTTAAGCGCTTTGGAGCCAAAAGAGCCTGGATTGCTTCAGCACAAGCCGCCATGATTGGTACTCTGGGTATCGTGGTCTTCTTCGATTACTCCACCAATATTCAGCTCTTAACGACCCTCATCATCATTCACAATATTTTTGCAGCCACTCAGGATGTGGCTATCGATGCTTTGGCCATTAAGGTGCTTCCAGAAAATGAACGGGGAATTGCTAACGGTTTCATGTTTGGATCATCCTACCTGGGACAAGCCATTGGAGGCAGTGGTGCTTTATTGATTGCAGGTAAATATGGTTTTGAATTTTCTTTCCCGTTTGTGTTACTGGCTCTCACTCTGATCCTGGTTTTCGTAACATTGAGAATTCAGGAGCCAGCAGAACCGATCACGGAAAAAATCCAATCCGGTGTCAGTGTCTTGCAGGAAATACTCGGTCAAATGAAAGTGTTTTTAAAGGAGCTATATCAAGGCTTCTTTAAATCAGGTACTGGTCCATTGGTGGGTGTTGTTTTCTCTTTGCTCCCCTTTGGTGCCCTGGCACTAGGACTTGTCCTGGGAAGTGCCATTCAGGTAGATCTAGGGATGGATGAAAACCAGATTGCGAAACTCACCATGTTCGGGACCATTTTTGCGGCTGCAGGTTGCATAATCGGTGGTTGGATCTCAGACAGGGTTGGGCATCGAAAAGCCTTGGGCGTCTGGTATGTTTTGACAACTATTCCTACTTTTTTCCTGGCTCGTCAGTTTATTGGAGTTGAGGGAACAGCCGGTGTGACCATCGATCTCTTTTTCTATGTCTCCATAGCCTACAGTTTTGCCAGTGGTTTACAACAGGGGACCAGCACTGCTGTATTTATGGGCCTGACCAGTCCAGCAGTGGCAGCCACCCAGTTCACAGGATATATGGCCCTGCACAATTTTGTTTACTCGTATTCCAGTCTATGGCAGGGTAAATATGCAGACCTGCATGGCTATGCAAAGGTGCTGTTTATGGATGGGTGGATTGCCTTTATACCCCTCATTCTGTTACCATTTCTCAAACCAAGAAAGCAGTCTGTTGAATCGACTTAGTATGAACAGCAAAAGACCAAAATGGATTCATAAGCCTTATCCCCGTGTCTCGCATGTCCGGGATCAGCTCCTGATATCCCTTTCTTTTGGATTGTTCATCTTTCTGTTCCTGCTCTTCTTTCAACCCTTTGGCCTTGGTAATATGGATACCAATAAAGCGGTGTATGTCTTTGGGTTTGGTTTGATCACAACCTTCATCATGCTGGCCAATTACACACTTAGCCCGCGAATTACCTCTGGTTTTTTTGATGCAGATAAGTGGACGGTTGGGAAGGATATCTTATATGGTATCTGGAATATCATCTCAATAGCTTTGGCAAATTATGTCTATCATATGAAGGTTGGTGGGCAGACTATTGATCCCAGTGCAATACTGTCATTTATCATTATTACAGCTTCAGTCGGTGCATTTCCTCTCACCATCATGGTCTTTATAAACGAATTATACCTTAATGACAGGCATCAGAAAAATGCCTCGAAAATTAGCCGGCAAATTGAATCTGGGGTCTTGGCTAATCAACTTGAAACAAAACAAAAAAATATTGTCATCGGTGACTCTGAAAGCGACTCGATTGAGATGAACGCAGATGATTTGATATTTGTCCAGGCCAGTGATAATTATTGTCATATACATTTCCTTGCCAACAACAAGATGTCGACCCGCCTCATACGAACAACCTTGAGGAACATCGAAACTCAATTATCCGACTTTCCCGCCATGCAGAAATGTCATCGTTCGTATATGATAAACCGGCAAAAAATTTCTAAAATCACGGGTAACGCCAGAGCATATACCATCCATTTTACAGTGAGCGATGAAAAGGTCCCCGTATCAAGGGGCATCAGTAAAGATAGTTTTTTCGTCTAATTGTTTGTCTGACTCGTCCCATTTATCCCAAATTATCCCATTCACCACAGAGCAGTATTCTCAGATAATCCAGTACCTATCTTTGATTCGTAATTGAAATCATCGAGAGGAGATGAATATGAAAAACTCATTAATTATGCTCGTGCTAATACTCATTGGATTGAACCTTAACGCTCAAAGTGGTGAGGTAGAGGTGGAAATCACTGATGTTGTCGCTGAATGGGGAGGATCATTGATAATTGGTTTGTTTGAGGAGAATGGCTTTCCTAGGGCAGGTCAAGCAATGGTCAGCGATACTATTCCAGTACGAGATATAAAGGCTGCCTACAATTTTGAGACTATCCCCGTTGGAAAGTATGCTATCGCTGTGTTCCAGGATATAAATGGTGATGATAAACTAAATCGAGATGTATATGGCCGACCAACAGAACCCTTTGCATTCTCAAACAATGTGTTTGGGCGATTTGGTCCGCCTAAGTTTGCAAAGACTTCCTTCCTGGTAGAGGGCAATACCAATTCAAAATTAGTTATTCATCTCAAAGAGTAGTCCAACTTTAATGGGGCGGGGAAGACCCCGCCCTATCTCAAACTATTTCAAATAAAGCATCTTGATCGTCTGAGTATGAATACCTGCAGTCAGGCGGGCGAAGTATATACCGGTACCAATAGATGTTCCAGAATCGTCATGTTCGTTCCACAATTGCTCATACCATCCAGCTGATTTCGACTCTGGCTTAAATGTACGAACCACCTTACCAATTTCTGAACGCTAAACTCAAAAAGATTTCCAATTGTAAAGGGGATAAGTTTTTGAATCCCGGATCTGCTAAGAGATGATGTTTTGATAGAGTACAAACAGGACAAAAAGAATCACATTGCGCGTCACCATCACCAAGGATACTTTGTTTACCAGGATGAGAGAGACATAAGTTGGAAGGATAGCAAGGTCGACAAAGTAAAATGAGCAATTTAGAGGAAATTAAACGATGCGAGGCTTCCCATGATGGCTAGGGAAATCACACTGACTGAGTTCATCGACCGCTTTGAAAATGGTGATATCCGAATTCTTGATGTACGCGAGGCATGGGAGACACCCTTCATTAGGGGTGAAAACGTGATTAGTATCCCCATGAACCAACTCCCCCAAGCGATTAATATGATTCCAAGGACAGATGACCTGATAGTGATATGTCAACATGCTATCAGATCAAAAAGAGTTATCGAATACCTGGAGTCTCAACATGGATTTGATAATTTGGTGAATCTACAGGGTGGGGTCTCTACTTATGCCATCTGAACATCCTAAAATTCTATAGAATTGAAGGCGATCTTCACTGCGAAATCTGACTTCACTTAACTCAATCTTCAGTTTTTCTCTTGCCGCTTGTTTAATAAATCATCATGGTAGGAGCCTTCACGGATCAGTTTTGCTCCACACTCAGGACATTTTTCATCCTGGCAGGGCACACCACGTCGGTGTCGGGCGCTATAATCACATTTGGGGCAATGACAGTTTCCGCCTGAGCCCATGTTTTGACTATTCTTTTTCATGATCTTTTCCCTGCTGAGCTGATGATTGCTGAAGCAGTTTGGATAATTGATCAATCACTGTGGTGAGCTGCTGGTTAATATCTGAGTTTGTTGCAGTTTTTACTTGCGGTATATCTTGAGGTATTTCTCCTTCATATCCTGCTCTTTGAAACCGGGCTCCATAGCCACGCCCAGCGCCATTCCCCTGACCAAAACCACGGCCGCCGCCATCTCGACCGGCACGTAATCCTCGGCGACTCCCGCCACCAAAACCAGCACCATATCCAGGTTCGAAATCACGAGAATCATTTCCGGTACAGCGTCCCAGACGCCGACCTGTCATACTGCCCCCACCCTGGGGACCTGTTCTATCTCCTCTAGGCATAATTATTTCTCCTATAGTTCTATTTTTTCTAATTTCCCTTGTTGAAAGGCTTGCAATGCTTCACCCACCGCCATATTGCCAGCTCCCACATACATGTTGATATTTGCTATCTTCAAAGTTGCAGCAGCTTTTTCACCAGGACCGTTTCCTGTAACGATGGCATCCGGTTTCAAGGCATAGACCTTTTGGGCGGTCAGGGGACCAGCACCATGTGCAGCCCGCCCAGATTCCGAATTATCAAAGACAATATGACTTTCGCTTTCCTCATCATACAGGATTAAGAATTCTGCACGACCAAAACGGGGGTCCATCATTGCATCCAGGTCTTGACCCTTACTTGTAAATACAATTTTCATTTTTTCTCACTTTCCAGCTGAATCAGCTGTTTAATTTTATGCCAACTTGTACTTAAATATTGCCCGGTTCCATTCGAACTATATTCAATGAGTGTTTTACCTTCTGTCATAGCTTTTGTGAATGTTGTATCATATGGAATGTCTGAGATGTGATCTATTCCAGCATTACTGAGGAATTCTTTTATTTCGGCAGTCACATCAAGATTGATATCAAACTTGTTAATGATGCATCCAGACCTGATTCTAAATTTTTCGATGAGCTCCTGAACGCGCTTCAAATCATGGATGCCAGAAACAGTGGGCTCGCTAACAATAATAACATAATCCGCACCAGCTAAGGCAGCCACGACGGGACATCCCACTCCAGGCGGTCCATCGATAAGGAGAATTGGCTTTTCTTCAGCTATGGCCAATCGTTTGGCTTCATCTTTAACTTTGGTGACTAATTTTCCGGAATTATCAGCTCCAATCCCTAGTTTGGCGTGAACCAGGGGGGTGCCTAGGCGCGTGGTGGATTTATACCAATCACCCACATTGGCATCGAACATGTCAATAGCTGCTTCAGGACAAACGCGAGGGCCATACCCACAGCCCTCACAGTTCATGGGATCAATCACATATTTATCGCCCTGTTCAAAGATGGCGTCAAAGCGACATACCTCCTCACACAATCCACATCCAGTACAGAGGTCGGGGTCAATTTTTGCAATGGCGCCACTAAAGAATGCTTCGGTCTGTTGAACGTGAGGTTCCATGAGCAGGTGCATGTCGGCGGCATCCACATCGCAGTCTGCCAATACGATATCATCTCCTCCCAGGACAGCAAATGAGGCTGTAATGGATGTTTTTCCAGTACCCCCTTTACCGGATATAACAACGATCTCTTGCAACCTTTTTCTCATGCTCTAACTCCAATTTCAAGGCTGAAGAGATGCTGCTCAATATTTTGTAGTGCAGATTTTACCTTAGGAAATTTTTCAAATAGTAATTCGCCCCTGGAGTAAGTCTCCGCAATCTCACGTTCGTTAGGAATGCGGGCAATGACATCAATATTTTCTTTTTTGCAATAATCCAGGACGTCATCATTTCCAACACCATAGCGATTGATCACAACTCCAAAGGGCTTTTTCATATCTCGAACAACGCCAACCATGAGGCTCATATCATGGAGGCCAAAGGGGGTTGGCTCCGTTATGAGAATAACATAGTCGGCAGTTTTTACAGCTTCGATAACCGGGCAGGAAGTTCCAGGAGGTGCATCATAAATTTTGATGACTGGATCAGGATACTGTGCCTGAATGAATTCAGTTGTTTCCTTAATCAGGGGCACCGCTTGTTCCTCGCCAACATTCAACTTGCTCTCGATGAGATCCATGACAGGGGTTTTGATCTCTGACATGACACCCATCTGAACAGGCTCCATGGGCAAGGCGTCTATGGGGCATAATTCAGAGCAGGCGTAGCAGCTATGACAAAGCTGAGCATGGAGGATGATGTGAGTGCCTAATTGGAGGATGGCGTTGTAGGCGCAGACCTCCTGGCAGATACCACAGGCCGTACATTCCCCATTCCATTTGGGTATCATTTTAAATTTATCAGTCTGTTGCTTTTGCTCGCCATTGATAAAGAGGGCAGAGTTTGGCTCTTCCACATCCAGATCGCTTAATACGACTTTGTGGGTGAGGGCCAGGTAGCTTGCCAGATTGGTTGCCAGGGTAGTTTTACCTGTGCCCCCTTTGCCACTGGCTATAACAATGTTCAAGATGTCGATCCTTTTTTTCGTTTTTTCGATGTTAAATATTTGGAGGTTAGATCTTCCATGTCTTCAGATCCACACTCCGGACAATCGTCTACTGTCTTGTTGAGAGCATGTAGCTGCTCGTCTCCACAATCCAGACAACGGTGCATTCCCTGGGAGAAATCAATATTGCCACCTTCTATCACCAGTTCGAGTCCCTCAACAATAGCATGGGCAACTTTAGAACGTGCTTTCTCAATGAGTCGGGAGAAGGTTGGGCGGGAGATATCCATCTGAACTGAGGCTTCTAAGTGGTCGTAACCTTCGAAATCTGCCAGACGGAACGCTTCGTATTCATCCAGTGTGATAACAACCTGTTTCAGGGATATGCGGGGGATACCAGATGGCTTGAAGTTGCCAAAGCGGGGTGGAGAAGCGATTCGCCGTCTGCGGTAAGCGCCTCGGGAACGGTGTCTTTTGGGTGAATGTGCGTTGTTCATGTTGAGAATATAATGAGCATACGTGCACTTTACTAATATTTGTTAAAGGGCAAGTATTATATTTATAACCTCTGCATTTTAGATTCGTAGGATTACAATATTTGCTGGCTTAGCAGATCGTATTAAACCGTTGAAACGGTTCCTATAAGTGTAGATGATCAGTAGCCCACGACTTAAGTCGTGGGCTACTATCAACGGAGAGGCTAATTCGGGACCGATTTGGTACATACTAAATATTCAAAATAAATGCTTGTGATCACTAATTTTGAATATAAGTTAGTGAGCGATAACTAACGGAGAAGAAATGTTTAGTAATTTTACAAAAAGACAAACCCAGATCATTCAAGCTTCAGTTGCGATCATAGCCACAAAAGGTATTCAGGGCTTAACCATGAAAAAGATTGCTGCCTCTATTGGTATCTCTGAGCCTGCCATTTACCGGCATTTCGCCAGCAAGAATGAAATCCTTTCTGGTATCATCAAGTTGATGAGAATGAAATCCCAAGAGAATGCTCAGGTCAGTAAAATTGAGTTATCTCCCATGCAGCGCCTCGAGCTTTCCCTAAGGAACCGGACGGAGGCATTTATAAGCAACCCTGCGCTAGCCGCTATCATATTTTCAGAAGAGATCTTTATTAGTGACAACCACCTCTCTCAGGAAATACGGACAATCATGAATGAGCGACAAGCTCTGTTCGTGGAGCTTTTGACAAAAGCCCAGGCTGCCGGTGAAGTGCGTGATGATGTTGCAGTGGAACAGCTGGCCACAATGATCATTGGGGCTTTCCGCTTTACCGTCACCAAATGTCATCTCTTTGATTGTGGTGTTAATCTTGAAAAGGAAGTTGATCGCCTCATTGACGCTATCAAGAAGATGATGTTAAAGTAAAAATTTTTTAAATTTAAAGTGAGTTAATATTAACTAACGGAGCAACAATATGGAACGAATCATTCAAAAGTTAACCCAGTACCCTAAAATGATACTGATCGTTACCGTCTTGATTACGGTGGCTTTTTTCCAGGCCATGAAATCAAACGCACGCATGGAAACCAACCTTGATGAATATATGCCGGATGAACATCCCGCATTTGTTTACAGTGATGAGGCTGAAGGCTGGTTCAACATTAAAGATGGGATCATCATTGCCATTGAAAACCCTGATGGTATTTATACAACTGAGACCCTTCAGAAGATAAAGGACCTAACCAAACGGCTACAGAAATTTGAAGAGATTGAAAAGGTCGATGTAACCTCCCTGTATACTGCAGATAACATTGTCGGTACCGAAGATGGTATGGATGTAAAAGCCTTCTTCAAACGCGTGCCTTCAAGTGAAGAAAAACTACAGGACCTGCGTGAAAAGGTTAAAAGCAATGACATGGTCTACGGGAAGCTCGTCTCAACAAACGAAACGGTCAGTATTATCATTGCTCGTATCGGTGATGATGTTTTTTCACAGGAATTCTATCAGGAATTGCTTGATCTTGCCCATGAATTTGGAGAAACAGGCGAAGAGAACGTCTATATCGCTGGTCGTCCCATTGTAGAAGGCACTATGGCTGTATTGGGTCCTGCTGACATGAAACGAATGGTTCCCATTGTATTCCTGATCATCATTGTTGTGTTGTATGCACTGCTTAGAAATTTTAAGAGTACCTTTTTAATTCTATCAGTAGTTTCATTTTCTTCAATTTGGGCTTTTGGTCTTATGGCTGCCATGGGTATTCCCATTTATGCTGTATCAACGATGATACCAGTTATGCTTATTGCAATCGGTGTGGCTTACGGGATTCACCTATATAGTCATTTACACATGTTTCAATTGGAAAACCCGGGGACTGATCGCAGAACAGCAGTTGAAGATATGATCAAAGAGATGTGGAATCCGGTTCTCATGGCCGCTATCACAACAGCTGTAGGGTTTATCTCACTCCTCACATCTCAGGTTTATCCTATCAAATATTTTGGAGCTTTCTCAGCCTTTGGCGTTCTTGTCGCCTTTGCGCTTTCAATCCTAGTAATCCCGGCTGGAATTCTGCTCTTTGGTTTACCAAAAGTGAAGCAAAAATCTGGTGGTGAAGCAAAAGTTTCCAAAGTTGAAGATTTTGCTCATCGCTCAGCCGACTTTTTTATCAAGAATAAAAAGCAGACCTATATTGCGACTGCCATAGTCGTCCTACTGTCCATTTTGGGTATCACCAGGGTCTGGATCGATTCCAGTTTTCTGGAAAAGTTTGAGAAAGATAGTGACATTGTTTTAACTGACAAATTCATCAATGCGAATTTTGGTGGAACCAGCACACTCAACGTCATTCTTGAAGGTGATCAGCCGGACAAATTCAAAGAACCGAGTGCTCTGAAAGCACTGGTGAAAATGCAGGATGATGTAGAAAATTCCCTGCCAATTGTCGGTGGCTCTTTCTCCATGGCAGACTTCCTGAAGCGCATGAATAAAGTCATGAATGCCGATGATGAAGACTTCAACATCATCCCGGATGACCAGGAACTGATAGCACAGTATCTGTTACTCTATGAGATGTCAGGTGATCCTGAGAACCTATGGCAGGTGGTAACAGACGATTTTCGCAAAGTGAATCTTACCTTTCAATTGAAAAGCGATAATTCAAAAGCATTGAATTCCGCAATCGACATTGTTGAGGAATATAGAGATGATTTCTCAGCACTGGGTATTGAGGTTAATTATGCCGGGTCGGGCTATAAAGCACTGGTCTTTACGGACCTGATCCTCGAAGGCCAGGTTTCAAGTTTACTCATGTCCCTGGTTATTGTGGTCATACTCCTGGGAGTAATATTCAAAAACTATAAACTAGGATTTATAGGCGCGATACCCATTGTAACAACAACATTCATCAGTTTTGGTGTCATGGGTTTATTGAATATACCCTTGAGTTCAACAACCGCTCTGATATCGAGTATAGCCATTGGTATCGGTATCGACTATGCTGTTCACTTCATTGATCGTTATCGGATCTATGCTGTTGAATCACAAGACCGTCAATTGGCTATAAGACAGACCATGTTCCATTCAGGCCGAGCGATTGTTTTCAATGCCATCGTCGTCATCGCCGGATTTATGGTGCTGTTGGCATCAGTATTTCCGCCAAACCGCATTCTGGGTGGGTTGATCTCACTTAACATGCTTACCTCTTTCATCGGAACACTTACCGTAATGGCAATAGCCTTGTATTATTCCAAAATTTTTATCACAAAAGGAGAAGACAAATGAAAACAAGAACAAGTTTAATATTAATAATCGGGATCTTCCTGATTGGTTCAATGAGTCTTACAGCTCAAACAGAAATGAGCGCCACCGAGATCATGCAAAAAGTATCAGATCGACCTGATGGGGATGAAATGGAAGGCACATTAACCATGACCCTGATCAATTCCAGGGGTGGTGAACGTGTTCGTGAAATCCGGCAATACATCAAAGATTTTGGCACTGTTGAAAAGAAGATCATGTTCTTCCAGAAACCAGCTGATGTAAAAAACACTTCTTTTATGAATTGGAGCTATGATGATGAAACCCAAAATGATGATCAGTGGATCTATCTGCCTGCCCTGAAAAAAGTCAAGCGCATATCCAGCGATAGTAGTGGCGACTATTTCATGGGCTCAGATTTTACCTATGATGATCTTGGCGATAGAAAAGTTGGTGACGATACCCATACTTTGCTTCGTACAGAAACCCTCGAAGGGCTGGAATGTTATGTGGTTGAAAGTGTCACCAAAGACGAAGACTATATGTATTCCAAGACCATCACATGGGTGGTTAAGGACAGATGGTATGGTCTCAAAAAGGAATTCTATGATGAAGATGAAGATTTCCTGAAATCACTCACGCTCCTCAACGTTGAACAGATCAACGGCTTTTGGATCATTACTGGAACAGAGATGAAAAATGATCAGAAGGATCATATGACACGCATGGAATTCAAGGGTGTGAAAGTTGATGCTGGTATCAAAGATTCAAACTTTAGCGAGCGTATGATGAAGAGGGGGCTATAAATGTCAACTATCAAAAGAAAAACTGGAATATTACTGCTCCTGTTGCTGTTTGTAACAGCAAGCCTGCCTGCCCAGGGTGTTCAACTATCCGGATATGCCAGGAGTTATACGGGTATTTTGCTAAATGATGCCAATGGATTCTCAATTCTTCAAAATACCTTCAATCTGAACATTGAGGATAGTAGGGGTAATGTGGCGTTTAAAGTCAATCCCTATATCTATCACTATTCTAATGAAGATCTAACCATCGGTTTGCGTGAAGCCTATCTGGATATTTTCTTTGATAGTATGGATCTGAGACTGGGTAAACAGCAGATCATTTGGGGAAAAGCTGATGGCGTGTTTATAACAGACGTTATCTCACCCAAAGATCTAAGTGAGTTTCTGCTTCGTGATTTTGAAGAGATCCGTATGGGGATTACAGCTTTGAAGGCAGACTACTATATTGGAAATTCTGCCCTTGAATTGGTTTGGGCACCCGCCTTCACCTCCACCAAGCTGGCTGAGGAAGCTTCACTCTGGGGTCGCACTCCCGAATTTGAATCACCAATTCCTGGTGTGGTTCCAACACTGAGCTATGACTATTCCCAAAAGGCAGTACCAGCTACTCTGGAGAACAGTGAAGCCTTTGTCAAGTTCTCCGGTGTTTCTTCCTTTATCGACTATGAAGTAATGGGTGGCTATATCTATGATGATGATCCAACCATGCATGTCACAGTAGACCTGACTCCAGATACGAATGGAGTTCCTCAACCCCAGTTGACCCTAACACCTCAGCACCACCGCTTATCTCTGATGGGTGGTAGCACGAGCATGGATATTATGGGCTATGTGGTTCGAACAGAACTGGCCTATTATGCTGGAAAAAATTTCCAGGCTAATCAGACCTATCAAATGGGTCCCATGAGTATGACCCTTCCATCCGCTCTGGAAGAGAAGGATTACCTGCATTATCTGGTTGGCTTAGATTTTTCAATAGGCAGTACCAAGCTAAGCACCCAGTTCATCCAGGAATATGTTCTTGATTATGATGAATCTATTATTCAGGAAGAAATTAGCAACATGTCCACCTTCCTGATCAATCGTATGTTTATGAACGATCTACTTACCCTACAACTATTTGCCTACTACGATATCACAAATGAAGATGCCTTAGTAAGACCGACAGTATCCTATGATCTGGCCGATGGTTTTGAGATTTTGGGGGGAGCCAACATCTTCATGCCTGGAGTCAATAATGATTATCTAGCCTATTTCGGTTACTACGATGACAACGATATGCTTTATCTGAAGCTCAAGTACAGTTTCTAACTAAATAAGAGAGAGGTTAAACATGAAAAATTACAAATACTTAGGCGCTACAATATCAGCGATAGGTATCTTTACAGGACTGCTTCTATTCTATCTGCTGTCAGGTGACTATATGACAGTTATTCATGGAAAACATGCCAGTGGACGACCCGATGAAGCAATCGCCGTAATCATCACCTACTCCATGTTGGGCTGGCTCGGGATATCTGCCAGTGCGCTTTGGGGTGCAGCTCTTTATGGATTTCTGAAAGAAGAAAAATGGGCTTGGATTCTGGGGGTTCTGTCGGCCTCGCTCCAGATGTTGGCTGGCTTTTTTCCTACAATTCCCGCCAAGAGCATTGATTTACCCGCCACAACTATGCCGGTTTTTCTAATTGCAACCGCACTATGGTTCGCTGTACTACTCGTTCACAAAGTGGACAAAAAGGTTATTGGACTGTTGTTTGTTGCCGGCCTAGCCTATGTACTAACCTATATGGACGGTGTAGCTACCATTTCCAAGTATCAGACTACGACTTACAATGATGTCTGGAAAGGGATGTATATGATGGCTCAGATGGTCTTATGGTTTGGTGCAACGGCCTGGCTGGTATTCGCAGTAGGCGTACTGAAGCACAAAACCTGGGCACTTCCTCTTGGGATCGCAGCGGGTATGATGTCAATGATCGGTGGATATCCTCTGGCTATTGTAAATATCATTGAAGTTCAGCGCTTTTCAATGTTTTTACCGGCACCAATCATTGGAACGGGATTGATTGTATACCTTTTACTTCCTGGTACCAAGAAGCTGATCGAGGAATGGCAAACAACTTAAGTAATATGAACAAAAGCCTGTATAGAGATTAAAATGATCAGTGATAACACACCCCACGACGATTACGATAATTCATCAAAGATGTATGATGTTTTATTGAATCCATTTTTAAGCACGATTCGCAATGCTTTTGTTGACTGGGCTATCCTAAATCAACCAAAGCGTGTCCTCGATGTGGGGTGTGGAACAGGCAAACAATTATCCCTGTTGCCAAAAAATATGGAAGCAGTAGGGATAGATCTTTCTGATGCCATGTTGGCCCAGGCCGAACAACAGGCCAAAGGGAAATGTCATCAGGCAGATGCTATAAATATTCCATTTGACGATAACTCCTTTGATTTAATCCTCTCCCAATTTGCCCTCCATGAGTGTGTGGAGTCAGACCAATTCGGTTCATTTGATCTAAATAAATAAGAGATACTTTGG
>Ga0257125_1000362_pt1:10000-62457 | contig 62457 bp, 41 predicted proteins | sample SI106_200metaG_FD_190183 | JGI IMG/M metagenome (GOLD analysis project Ga0257125, IMG submission 190183) | Marine microbial communities from Saanich Inlet, British Columbia, Canada - SI106_200 | ecosystem: Environmental > Aquatic > Marine > Inlet | place: Canada: British Columbia... | reverse complement strand
ATTCGCTTGGTCATGGGCATCCTCCTCAGGATTAAAAAGGTTGCCCGATTATGACACGCCTCGCAGGCGGGGAAAAGAAGCGGTTATTTTGGCGCTTACCTTTTTCGGGGCAACCGATGCCTATGCGGCAACCACTGCAGCAACAGCAGGAAAATTTACACTGAAGGGCGACAGCAATTAGATATCATCTGGGTTTTACAGAAAAACTTTGATCCCCTGCCCTCGACAACCCCAGAGGTGAACTACCTCGCCATTGCCGTGACCGTTTACGACCAACTCCCCCACCATTTTTCACCATTGCTCCCTCTTAAGATTGAATTTCGTAGCTAAATTTTGGATGCAAGATGCCTATATAAACCATCTGTTTGATATTCCGGGGAAAAAGAGAAGTATTGATCTGCCAGTCTTGCGAAAACTCGGGGAATGTGGTACAGAAGTTTAATGACTCCTAAACATCTTTCTACGGAAGGAAATAAGTATGCAATTTAAAAATGTAACGGATGGCAAATGGATCATGAGAATTTTCCCCCTTCTGCTCACACTTCTCTATCTTATGAGTCCGGGATGCACGTCTTATGTCGGAATGACACCTGAAGCGATCGAAGGAGAAAAAACGATTTACAAAGAAGGGTACAAAGTAGCCGTCTATGAAAATACCCGGATAAAGGTCGGAAGCTGTACAAACAAGAAAGCATTTGAAGAGGGGAATCATCTTCAAGTTTTCTTTGCCATACAAAACAAAGGAAACGAGCCGATCACCGTGTCATCCAGTGATGTGACTGCACGTATGGGCGGGCAGACGTTGCGCGTGTTCACCGGAGACGAGGTCAGAAAACAACTCATTGAGAAACGAAACAGCGCTGAATTCTGGTCCGATGTTGCGACCGGGCTGGCGATTGTGGGCGCTGTTGCAGGGGGTGTTCAGGCTACGTCCGGGCATAATCCAGCCGGTACCCTTATTACCTCGGCCCTGGTGGCAGATTCAGCTGAATCTCTGGATAATAGATCTGAGCAGGCACTGAAGGCAGGGGTAAAAGGTCTGAACGGCTATCTGAGAACAACTATCGAACCGGGAAAATGGGGTTCAGGTTATGTTGAAATTGAGTGCCCTGACAGCGTTGAGGACGAAAAAAAACCAATTCATATAGTTATAAACATTGCGGGAAAGAACGTCGTTTTCCAATACATGATAGAGGAAATATAGGGGGCATCCAAAAGCAGCCCGTGCCTGTCCGGAACGGGATTTTGGGATGTCCATACCTCTCTGAAAATACGCTTGATGATTTCCAGACCAATGCTATATGTTGTGGTCTTTTTGCCTTGATCTACAATCTGATTTTCTCTATAGTCGACCTTTAAAAAAGCAAAGTCTCATCACCTCACTCACCCACCCCTCGCCTTTATGGAGGCATTTCATGAAAAACGTGACACGTATCTTATGGGTCCTTCTCGCATTTCTCTTGCCCCTGATTTTTTCATGCAGCGATGATAATAATAGTGTCAATTCAGTCTACGATCTGAGGCCCCTCTCCCGGGTGTTCGAGGACTTTGGATCATCGACCATGAACCAAACCGTACCCACGAGTCACAGGAAATCCCGCAGGTACGTTTTCGACCGATCAGAATGGGATCCTGTACCGGGGACCCGTGTGGCTTCGCTGCAGGAATCAGCCAATATTGAAGGGACCTGTACCTATGAATATGGTGACAACGCTCATTTGTATTGGACAAAAGCGATTTGTAAAGACGATCTTGGAAATGTCCTTTTAACAGCCGACCAGACCCTTGACGGTGACGGTTTCCCCGTGCGGCGAATAGGGTATGATGGCAAAGGAATTTTTGTTGATGCTTATGATTATACATATGACAAAAGTCTTTATTTGATAAATTCTTATATTCAATACAGAGATGACCCTGCTGACAATCCGGATGCCGCGAAATCTTATGAATATTCGGATAAGTGGGGTGAATACGGAATTTTTGTCACTCAGACGGCTGTTTCGTACGATTTAACCGGTATGAAAGTATATGAAGAGAAGGTTAGATCTGTAGTTCAGGACAATGTGTTAAGAGGGTGCCGTGGAATTGTTTATCGGGAGTATTACAGGGAGTACGATGGCGGTGAATTGACATATCAGGAAAAAGGTACGTTTGATCCCGACGGATATCCGAAAAGCCTTGATGTGGATTCCAACGGAGACGGGACGTATGATCAGACGTATCATTTTGAAACTGAAAAGACGACTGAGGGATACCTTGAATCTGTTGTCATGACAGAAGATGACACAGGTGCAAAACTATGGAAAGAAATGTATATTTATGACGGGAATGGCCTCCTGAAGACATGGAAGTGGTGGTATGGCGTCTCGGATGACCAGTTTGAATTGAATGCAATTTACACATTTGTATGGTACGAAAATCCTGTTAACGGACCTACAGGGGGAGAATATGTTGATTTTCAATCAGATGAAAACGGAAAACCTCTTTCGAGTTACAAAACCATGGATTGGACAGAGAAGCAAAAGGTATACCACTATTATTCCTCACCGCGGAATGAATCCAGGCGGGATATTTACGATTTGGAAAAGATAAAACTTTGACCATATCTATTTTTCGTTTGACTCAGGATGCCGAAATTTGAAATTTGGCCCGCGGGGCGGGATTGGAAATAAGGAGGAATCATAGATGTCGGAACGGGAAATCAACCCCAATGAGGTTCCAAGGGGATTTACGCGTCGCGAGTTCTGCAAATTTTCAGTGGCAATCGTGGCGGCTTTGGGGGTAAACCAGCCGTTGTTTGGGTTGGCCAATGATGATCGGGGCCGGGACGGTCCATGGGACGCGGGGGAGGATCCTGATCCTGAGAAGCTGCTCAGCGATTATCTCGAAGAAATGGCTGACCACTTCAATAGTGATCCTTCAGAACTAAAGGGTACTCAGGGCTGGATAAACGCCCTAATCGGGTTCAAAACCTCTGACAAGAGCAATATCCAAAAGGCTCTGCGGATTGAAAAAGGCAGACTGGAGGTGCTTGATGAAATACCCTTGGACGCAGACGCTATTGTCGTTTTTCTCACCAAAGATGTCCTAAAGCAATCATTTACCGGAAGCGATGATGACATATGCATGCTGCAGCTCAAAAGTTTCATCCGGGTGGAGAGGAATCTCGCTCTATATGGCTACTTCGGATATTTGGTATCCATCTTGACCTATGATGATGTCAAGCAAAAAGCGGAACAACAGATCAAAGAGAATCAGGAAGAGGCAGAGAAAGAAGCAGAAGGTGTGGGCTCGGAAGGGAGAACTGTTCGTCAGGACAGAATTGCGGCGAGGCTGAAGGCGGAAGCGGTCGATCCCGGTGTTATGTGGCTGCCTGAACCATACCTCTCCCAATACACCCTGGACAATTTTGACAGGTTGAAACAATTCCTGAATGATCGTCAAGCCGTAAAAGGGAGAGGTGAGGTCACTTGTGAACAACCTGAACTGATTACGGATTTCTACATTGAAAACGGTTTTGAAACCCAGAAAAGCGGGGAACCATGGGAACCGGTACTTCGGACGGCGTCCGCGTTCAATTATCTTATGAGAAGGAAGAAACCAATTCTTCGTGAGAACGATTTGCTGGCCGGGACCTACACGCCCAATCCTATTTCCGGCACGATAACACAGCCGTACACTATCGGATGGTCGATTTGGAGTGAGCTCAAAACAGTCCCTATACGCGTGCTCGATCGCTATGAAATCACCGAGGAGACCAGAAACACGCTTCACAAAAAAGTTTTCCCTTTCTGGGCGAGACGCAACATACGCGCAATGTGGAAAAGTGAATATGAAGACAAGCCATTTCTTGCTCAATTGCCTGCTCAATTATACGATCGGCTGTTCTGCCTCAATCTCTGGGGCCCGATCTCGTTGAACCCGGGGTGTCCCGGGTTTGAGAAAGCGGTAAGGGTCGGTTTGCTGGGCATAGTGACGGAAATTGAGGGCGAACTGCGGGAAAGGACTGCAAGCGACGACCTGAAAAAGAAAAGTACCTTGAAAGCCATGCTGACAGGCATTGACGGCGTCTTAGCCTATGCAAACAACCTGGCCCGGGAAGTCGAGCAACAAGCCAAAATCGAGCAGGACCCTCAGCGAAGACAGGAGCTGCTCAAACTGTTCCGGGTTTTGCGGCGAGTACCGAAACATCCTGCGGGAACACTTCATGAGGCTATTCAATCCCTATGGATCATGCATATTGCTCTTGGGCTCGAAAGCATGGATGACGACCTGGCCATAGGGAGGCTCGATCAAATTCTGCAGCCTTATTTCAATGCTGATATGGAGCGGCTGGAAACGGAGGAAGAGCGCGAGCATTATATCAAAGACGCGATCGAATTAGTCGGTTGCCTCTTCATGCGCATTAACAGCCATTGGATAGCCGCTCCCACGATTGCCTCGTGGCAGAACTCCGGGGCCCCTCCCACGACTTCAACAGTCGTTGGTGGTGTGACGCCAAAGGGAGCAGACGCCGTATGCGACATGACCTATATCGTCCTCAAGGTGGTGGAAATGCTGGCACTGGACGACCCTGATATGGAAGCGCGGTATATGCCGGGGGTAAACAGCGATGTCTATCTCAAACGGATCTGTGAAGTGAATGCTCTCACGTGGGGAACCCCGGGTATGTTCAACGATAAGACGGTTATAGAGGCCTGGAGCCCGTATCCTGAATATGACATTGAAGATCTGAGGGACTACGTCCCGTGTGGCTGTGTTGAGCCTGTTATCGCCGGGAAGCATTTTGCGGCTACCGGAGACGGAGATTTCACCTTGATGGTCCCGTTGATCATGGCCATGAACAACGGGGATTATCCCGACGCGCATTGGCCTGAGCTGAAAGAGTGGACAACGCGGACGGGTTTGCTGGAAGATTTCAAAACTTTTGATGAATTCTACGCTGCCTTTGAAACCCAATTCAAGTTCATCGCCGAACAGGTGGTGCTGGGCTCAAAGCAACTATTGAAAATTCAACGGAAACTGATGCCGGCCCCCATATACTCAGCTCTCCTGGAGGGGTGCATTGAGAGCGGAAAGGGCATGACGGAAGGTGGCGCCAAATACAACACTTCGGGAGCGTCCCTAATCGCCCTGGCGGACGTCATTGATTCACTCACCGCGATCAATAGATTCGTGTTTGAGGGAAATAGCTATCCCTTTACCTTCCTGAAAGAAGCGATGGACAATAGTTTCCAGAATCCTGAGTATAGAAAGCTCTGGCATGAAATCAGAATTGGACCGATGTTTGGTTCTGGCGAAGTTGACCCCGCGGAAATGGCGAATCGCGTCACACGAATGGTGGCGGATTTCTTCCATTCAAAAGACAACGACAGAGGAGGACGCTATACGACCGGTTTTCGGTCGAATGCCAATCATGTTGTGTATGGAAGGGTCGCCGGCGCCACACCTTCAGGGCGTCTGGCGAATCAGCCCTTCACTCCGGGTCTGACCCCGGATCCAGAGGCCTCCCCTGACAACATCATGGGGAATATGATTGACATTGCCAATCTGGACAGCAAAACACTCGACAATTGCTATTCGTTCAACGTCAGGTTGAACTTCAAGCCGGAAGCCGGTTTTCAGAAAAACGTTGATGAAATGTTTCACTTGATGAAGGCGTACTTCGACGACCTGGGGGGAATGCAGGTTCAATTTATTGTGGCTGATAGGGATACCCTGATTGATGCCAGAGCAAATCCTGAATACTACCCGAACCTTATCTGCCGTGTGTCGGGTTACACGGGTTATTATACAACGATGCAAAAGGATCTCCAGGAGGAAATCCTGAATCGGTGTCAATATATTCCTGAATATCATGACATCGGTGTATAACGAGAAAACGACCTCGCCGCTTGTCACAAAGATTAAGGGATACTCGCTGGATGATGGTCCGGGGATACGGTCCGTTGTGTTCTTCAAGGGGTGTCCTCTGGACTGCGTCTGGTGCCATAACCCGGAAACCAAGAAATCGTCAAACGAACTCTATTACGAAAAGACCAAGTGCACCGGATGTGAGTCGTGTATTGCGGCTTGCCCGCGAAATGCGATCTCGTTTTCTGGTGGTAGCTTTATAGACCGCGATGCTTGCCGCTGCTGTTTTCAATGCGTGGATGTCTGCCCGTCGGACGCATTGAGCCGGGCGGGGAAAGAGCTGCGCGTGGATGAGATTGTCGGCGAACTGAGGCGGTACAAACCGTTTTTTGATGCATCCGGTGGAGGCATTACCTTGTCGGGGGGGGAACCGTGCCTGCATATGGACTTCATATCCTTGCTGTGCCGGTCATTTCGGGAGGAGGGGATTCATGTCCTCCTGGAGACATGCGGCTTGTTTGACCTTGCGGGATTCGAGGAACTCGTTCTTCCATTTATCACGGAGATATACTTCGACATCAAGCTTATCAGTTCCCGGACGCACAAGAAATATTGCGGGGTTGGAAATGAGAGGATACTGGAGAATTTCTCTTTTCTGCAACGGAAATCGATAACGGATGGTTTTAACCTTACACCCCGAACCCCCCTGATACCAAATATTACGGATGAGTGGGAGAACCTCGACGCAATCATCGGTTTCTACATTGAGAACGGCGTCAAAAAGGCAACTTTATTGCCTAATAATCCTGCGTGGATGCCGAAGCTTGAGGGTTTGGGGAGAACTGATAGCTTTACACCCGAAGACCCAATCCGAAGGCTCTATAGCATAGAAAAGAAAGCCGCGATTGGGAAAACGTTCCGGAACAAGGGAATTCACATCGATTTCGGCTAGATTGGAAACAGACAATCTGGCCCTTGACGATAACTAAGTAAAGTATGAGTTTCAACTAAAACAGGCACTTGGTAAAAAGAGATGGACCTTGCCCAGGAGTTTGGGGCGGGAAAATACATAAAGAAGCCGTACACCTTGGCAAAGATCGGGTTTGCAGTTAAGGAAGAATTGGAAAAATAGGCAGTTTTTGACCCTCAGCTCGACGCGGAGCTACCTATATTATTGTTACGTCAAGTAATTTTCATCCCACAGAAGGATACCTCTGGCAGCTTTCCGTCGCAGGGACCTGAAAATTTATTCCCAAGCACCCAATCAATTTTTGATGCGTGGCGATACGGCGGTCATATTCGCTTGTTATTATAGAAAAAGGCCCTAGCGAAACTACGGATAACAGCCCTCCGATTGATATTTTACCCGCCCGCATTGGTTGATTTCATTTTCCGGCAATACTTCAGCTTGGTCCCTGTGTTGCCGGATACGTTTTTTAAATACACTCATCCAAGAAAGCGGTTTCGATTTCTATCTTTTGTACGCTTGATGTTCGGGAAGGCGGCCACGATTCCAGCGGAGCACAGGGAAAACGCTTGAGCCAATCGCTCGAACGTATTATTATCGGCCCCAAAAAAAATATGCCGATAAAATCCGTATGAAACGACCTTAGACATTTAATCCACTATTCCTGCACTGCCAGATAACTATAATTGAGGTAGCCATGCCTGTACCCGCCAGAATCCTCGAACTGACAGACAGATTCAGATACAATCTCGATTCCTACAAAAGCGGAAAATACAACGAAACCCAAGTCCGCCTCGAATACATCAACCCATTAATGGAAGAACTGGGTTGGGATGTCACCAACAAAAACGGCTACTCTGAAGCCTACAAGGATGTGATTCATGAAGATGCCATCAAGGTAGGTGGTGTCACAAAAGCCCCTGATTATTGTTTTCGCATCGGCGGTACTCGTAAATTCTTCCTGGAAGCGAAAAAGCCATCCGTCAATATCAAAGAGGATATTCACCCGGCCTACCAATTGCGAAGATATGCGTGGAGCGCCAAGCTCCCTCTCAGTATTCTCACAGATTTTGAAGAATTTGCCGTTTATGATTGCCGGGTGAAGCCAGTCAAAACAGATAAAGCCTCAAATGCCCGAGTCATGTATCTTAAATTTTCGGATTACAAAGACAAATGGGATGAGATAGCCGGAATCTTTTCTCATGAATCCATCCTGAAAGGGTCTTTTGATAAATACGTTGAGTCAAAGCGAAAGAAGAAGGGAACGGCTGAGGTTGATACCGCTTTTCTGGAAGAGATTGAGCGTTGGCGTGAGCTTCTTGCTCGCAACATTGCCCTTCGGAATGAGGGGCTTTCTCAAAGAGAGGTCAACTTTTCAGTCCAGCGAACAATAGACCGAATTATTTTTCTGCGGATCTGCGAAGATCGTGGAGTTGAAGACTACGGCAGGCTAATGGCACTCCAGAACGGCGAAAGGGTTTACAAACGCCTTTTTCAACTTTTTAGAGAGGCTGATGCACGTTACAATTCCGGTCTTTTTTATTTCCGCCCAGAAAAAGGTCGTTCTACTGATATAGACGCCCTCACGCCTGATTTAAATCTGGATGACAAGATCCTTAAGGATATTCTCAAAAATCTCTATTATCCAGACAGCCCATATGAGTTTTCCGTCCTTCCATCAGATATTTTGGGACAGGTCTATGAACAGTTTCTCGGGAAAGTCATTCGCCTTACTCCAGGGCACCGTGCAGTCATTGAACTCAAGCCAGAGGTGAGGAAGGCAGGAGGGGTTTATTACACCCCTACCTACATAGTTGATTACATCGTTAAAGAGACTGTCGGCAAACTTGTTGAAGGAAAGAAGCCGGGGCCTCGTGGTGGCATCAGCAAACTCAAGATACTTGACCCTGCATGTTGGATCAGGCTCTTTTCTGCTCGGTGCCTACCAGTATCTTTTGGATTGGCATCGTGAGAAGTATGTAAAAGATGATCCGGTCAAATGGGCGAAAGGTAAGAATCCATGTCTGTATCAGAAATCAAGTGACGATTGGCGGTTGACGACCGGCGAGCGAAAGAGAATCCTTCTGAACAATATTTATGGAGTCGATATCGACCACCAAACCGTGGAGGTGACAAAGTTATCTCTTCTGCTCAAAGTTTTGGAAGGCGAAGACGAAGAGACAATTCAACGCCAGCTTTCTCTTTTTCAGCAACGTGCATTGCCTGATTTGGGGAACAATATCAAATGCGGCAATTCCCTGATAGGCTCTGATTTCTATGATGGACAGTTAAATCTTTTCGATGATGAAGAAATGTATCGGATCAACGCTTTTGACTGGGAGAATGAGTTTTCTGATATTATGAAAAATGGCGGATTTGATGCGGTGATCGGGAATCCACCGTATGTCCGTCAGGAGGGCCTATCGGATTCTAAACCCTATCTTCAGAAGCATTTTTCAGTGTATAACGGGGTAGCCGATCTCTATATTTATTTCATCCAAAAAGGGTTTTCTCTTTTGAAAGAGGAAGGATTTTTTTCCTATATCGTTGCCAACAAATGGCTTCGGGCCAATTACGGGAAACCCATTCGTCTATGGCTGAAAGAGCGGCACATCCAAGAAATCATTGATTTCGGAGCGTTGCGGGTCTTTCAGCGGGCCACCACCTACCCCTGCATCATAACCCTTCAGAAAAACGCCCCCGCGCCTGATTTCAGAGTGACCATCATGAAGTCTCTGGATTTCTCCGACCTTCAGGCGCATGTCCATAAAAACCATTACAAAGTGCGCCGGGATTCCCTGGATAAATCCGACTGGTCCCTCGTCCCCAAGGCGGAGCAGGGATTACTGGAAAAACTTAGAAACAAAGGGGTGCCATTGGGGGAGCATGTTAATGGGAAAATTTATTATGGAATTAAGACAGGCTTCAATAGAGCATTCGTTATTGACGAAGCGACCCGGAACAAACTTGTTGCCGAAGACCCAAAAAGCGATGAAATCATAAAACCATTTCTTGCCGGACGAGACATCAAACGTTACAAACCCCCATACAGTGACAAGTATGTACTATTCACAAGGCGCGGCATTGCTATTGGGAAATACGTCGCCATCAAGAAGTATCTGTCACAGTTCAAGGAACGGCTCATGCCACGCCCAAAAGGTTGGAAAGGTGAAAAATGGCATGGCCGAAAGCCGGGATCTTATCAGTGGCATGAAATTCAGGATACTGTCGATTATTATGCCGAATTTGAAAAACCGAAAATATTATGGCCCGGCATAAGTGCAGAGGTTGCCGCCTTTGCTTTTGATGGATCAGGTTATTATGGCAACGATAACAATCAGATGATCGTAAGTAGCGATAAGTATCTACTTGGTGTTCTCAATTCTAAAACTATGAGGTTTTTCCTTACGCATATATGCGATAAAGTTCAGGGTGGTTTCTATCGGCTGAAAATAATTTACATTCAACAACTCCCAATCCGCACCATCAACTTCAACGACCCTACCGACGTTGCTCTGCACGAAAAAATGGGCTGTCTCGTCAACCAGATACTTGATTTAAACAAGCAGCTTACAAATTCCACTCTCCCGCAAACCCAAACGCTGACAGAACGCCAAATAGAAGCGACCGACCGCCAGATAGACAAACTGGTCTATAAGCTGTATGACCTCACGGATGAGGAAATTAAGATTGTCGGAGCCAGTATGGATTAAAATTCGTTTGTCCCAACCTAATTCTATGGTTGAGATAATTACTGGCCTCGCGTTATAAGGATTTAACCGCCTCAAAGCAACACCGGCTTTAATCAACCGCCCGGTGGCGCTGTTTTCCAAAGATCAATGGGCAGCTCATACATCGAGACAAGCGCATTTAACTTGATCCAATACTTATCATCCCCATCCTTTTCCATGATCAATACAATCCCGGCCCTCTTCCCTGCCGAATTCCGGGGACATTATATAGATTACCACGCTTCTTTGGTTTTCTTTCGGGATCTCAACCTCCTGCCGGGGAAGTGTTCCAGGCGGGACGCAAAACGCACATCGCCCGGTGGGCGACCCGTTCGCGCATGCCCGCGGATGTTGTCTGTTCTTGTGCCTGAGTCAAGAAATAGATATACTGACCCCGGAATTGCCGTCGGACTGGACCTCGGCAGCTGAAAAAATGCTTGCGCATCAGGGTGGCCAAGGATTATCATCCACTACAAGATACTGATTCAATGATTGATCTGGCATTGTTGGGTCTGGCTGAGAAATCGGAACAGTACTGAAACTCGGAACACAACCGGACTCGCAGCATAAGAGCCACAAAATACAGGTTTCAAGCAATTACGCTAACGCTATAAATGTCACCATTCCAATGAGGCCAATGTGGAAAGAAATGACTCTGAAACGCCGAACCCTGTGACATTATTCCTAAATTGGTATAAGGAGGCCCAAACGGGTAAAGGAGGGCTGTCTCCGAAAGGCAAAGTGATTTCAAACGGACTCCGGATAATCAGACGACTCTTTGCGGCGGTCTTACCTTGGTCAAATCTCCTTCGGCCTGACATTGCCACTTTAGCGACCGTAGCATCCGAAAACAAGCCTGCCGCTAGGTCCGTTCTTTTTAAGGGGCTTGTTCACGGCGGGTTTTCATTCTATACAGATTATGAAAGCAACAAAGGAAAGGAACTGGCCGCTAACCCGTCGGCGGTTTTGGTTTTCTACTGGCATTTACCGCCACGACAAGTCCGCATTGATGGCAAGGTACAAAAACTCTCCCGGAGCGAGATAGATGCTGATTGGAAAGCCCGCAGGCGGGAAAATCAGGCTGCCTCATCCGCAGTCCGGCAAAGCAGTATCATCCCGGGAAGGGAAAAACTGGTGGAAAAAGTGAATCGGATCAAACGCCGGTACAAGGGGAAACCCATCCCGTGTCCGGTCGGTTGGGGGGGGTACTGTCTGGTCCCTGAAAAAATGGAATTTTGGCAGGGAAGGTTCGACTGGATTCACCATCGGGAGCGCTATGTTTTAAAAAACGGTACATGGGAAAGGATGTATCTTGCACCCTGAGAACTCCCTCATTATCAAAACCCTCAACCCATACTGATTTATTTCATTCCCTGGCATCGTTCGCACACGGAGATATGGGTTTTATGGGACTTCTTTTTTGTGCAGGTGATATATGGCATATGTTTTTTTCGTGTTTATAGCTTATTCTTCCGTCTGCGCATTCTAAAAGAACCATTTGTGGGTTCCCGAAATAACATCTGTTTACCGATGAACATCACGGCAATTCCAGCAATGGTTCCAATAGGCCAGTGAAAAAACAGGATAAAACCAACAATAGTTACCAAACACCCGCTTGCCGATGAGTAATAGCGTGCTTTATCGTTATTCATTTTCTGCTGTACCATTGTCCATGGATTCAAGCACGTCCCGGAGTTCCAATTTCGTTATAAATTGCAGATCGCATAATATTTCGCCGATAAATCGAGTCCTTCCTTCAACAGTCTCTTCAATTTGGTGTTCTAGTGCCTCCAGCAGTTGGGGCCAGGTGATGTACCCTTTCTTCTGGGCTATCTCCCCAAAACGTTCTTCTCGAACTTCAGCTTTTGATTCCTTTGCCAAGTCATCCACCAATCAAGAAACTTATACGGGTTTAATGAAAAACATGATAATGTGTGAAGAGCGATTTGTTCAAGTGTTTTTTCGGCAGTTTGTAAGGGAAGGGCAGTACCTTGAGGTGGGAATAGGGCGATGCCGAAGGGAGTTAGGGCTGCAAGATGTAGTCCTGACCTTTCTGGAAAGTTTTGAAATTCAGGGGTAATATAGTAATCTTGACTCCTGCCGCCACCGATTCCACGCAAGGTTACCATATCAATCATTGGCAATTCAACCCCCTAAAAGCTCCCTTAAATTCTGCCGTTAAAAAACCCTCCAACCACATCTTCCCGTTAAAGTATTGAAAGAAAATCAGAACTTCAAAGAATAAAGCCATTGAAATATCAAGAAATCATTCGGCAAGAGAAGGTTGAGAAACCATTTTGATTTTTGCAGATAGTGTGGATAATTTTTTTAGCAGTTCAGTTTCAATCCATTCCGTCAACCGGATTCTATGGGGGTCACGGGGATCATTTTCGGTTGGATTGTCTCTGTAGTCTGAGAATAATTTCTGGATGGGTTTCTTGAATCTTGAAGGTTCGATCTCAGATTCTTTTATGATATTGGTGAGTTCTTCGATGAGGGTTTTTATATGGTTGAGAGGGTTTTCAATTTTTTCTAACGGCGATGTTTCAGGGTTACGGTCTCTAGAATACGTGGTTTTTTCTTTAAGACTGGCTTGTTCCAATATAGCGGATTTCTCATATCGGTAGTTGGCTTCAAGGCCGGCGATGGTGTCGAGCGTTCCTATTTCCATGCTTTTAACGGCGGCATCTACCATGTCACCCCTGTGCAGGAAATCGGTCATAATTTTATCGATCTTTTTGAGTGCTTCCTTGATGTCTTTCAGCTCCTGCTCATTCAGATCACCCTCCACCGATATGGAAATGCTCCCGCTGTTTTCGAACTCGAAACGCTCCCCCTTGAACATGGCAAGGCTTTCTTTGGTGAGTGCATGGCCCTGATATTCACCTGAAACCCTTTTCTTTGAGAGACCTTCATACGTCAGGTATTGAACCTGGCTTTGTTGATTGGACGATATGGTTACCCGATCCCCTTCATCGGTAAAGATGGTGATATCTTTGCTCTGGCTTTCCGAAACGGACAACCGGGCCGCCTGGAGCTCGGAATAGCTCTGGTATGCCTCTTGGAAACCTGGGGATGCGGATAACGAAGGACTGTATGAAGTAATTGAGTTCATTTCTATCGGTTACTTCTGATTCAAAAATATTTGGGTATTCAAAGAGACGTTAAATTATTATCGGCCATATCCAATGAAAACTTGAGGCCGCTTTGCGTATTGAAGTTCAGCCTTAACCACAACCACATTCCCACAATCCAACACCCAAAAACCACGAATAGATATAAAATGGTCATCGGAATTTCCTTAACGAGTCCTCTAAGCTGAAGTAAATTTGGTTCTGAAGTCTTTACTCTGCTCACCATAAATCTTTCTCAATCCCAACACAAAAGAGATGCAAAACCAAAATATCCCGCCCGAAAAAAATAGCCACTTTTGAAAAGTTCCAATATGTTGGGCTAAGAACTCTTGTCCTGGTGCATCAAAAAAAGTAGAGTAATAGCTCAACAGAGGAAGACCAGCAAAAACGATAAGAAGAGTAATGCCTTGAAAAATCGCATTAAATTTTAATATAAAGGATAAGAACTGGAGTAACAGCATTGAGGTGTGTCTTTTTTGCATTATTGAATGAATCACATTCAATCCTGAGGAAAGGCCTTTTAATTGGCTAATAATTTTTTTGTAGTTAAAAGGACGTTCAGAACTGACCAACCTTTCTATTTCCGCAAGTTCCGAATGAATAGCTGTCAATCGGTCAGGGAGTTCCCCAATAAAAACAGAATATGAGAAATTAACTACAAGAGTGAAATATTTTTCACAGCGGGGACGTAATTCGTAGACTATTTTCCTAATATTTTTCTTTCGTTCTTCTTTAACTTTCTGTCCAATGGAAAGGAGTTCGGTTGCATATCGAGTCTTGTCAAGATAACCAAAATAGCTTCCTGATCCCGAGATTTTCTTTATCTTATCCCACAATGATTGTGCCTCGTCAAACCACTGTTCATTCTTGGATAAGACCATTTTCTTCAGAAGAACAAGTTCCTTTTCTGCCTTTGGAACAAGCTGGTCCGCATCTTCCTTGGCTTCGTTAAAGAGACTCCGAAGCTTTGGATGTATATCTCTGCTGAATGGGGCAAGATCAGGGTCAATCAAAGCTTTAATGTAATATTCCCTGTATTTCTTCACGAGCATCATCAGTCGTGAAAGTGCCTTGCTTTTGCGTTGTTCCTTGAAGTCGAAGGCTATTGTTTGATACAAGGCTTCCGAGCATTCAGGGTCGTGCGAGAGGATCTCTCGCAGCTTTGTTTTTGCCTGAACAAATTTTCCCATCAACTCATAAATACGAAAAAGAAGGAAATGGATGAATATTTTTTGTGCCTTGGTATTTGCGACGTGCAATGCATTATCTAAATGCCCTAGCGCCTGGGGAAAATCATTTTGTTCTATCTCTATTAGCGCAAAAACAATGGACGATCTATGGTCTTTACGGAATTTAAGGGTCTCTTTTTCAAGGAGTTCTTTTGCTCTGGGCGCATTTGATGACCGCAAAGAATCAAAGGCTTGCCAAATAGGACCGGTCTTTTCCCTGCCGCTTTTCTTATTTCGCATCTTTTCCCAATCCAGATTCCCCCAACCCCAAATGGCACTGAGAAAGCGTAGTTGATAGATCAGTTTTATCTCATAAAATAGATCCTTAACTAAGGAATGGGATTCATTTTTGATTCCATTTTCCTCCGAATCGGCACCGCTCAAATAATCATCAAAAAGTTTATTGAGTTTTTCCGGGCGAAGGTATCCAGCTTTTTCTAAACTATCCGCAATATACAATATGTTTTTTGAAAGGCACTCGGGAGTAAGATGCATTCTGTCGCCGCAATAAAAACAGGGTGGCTTGTTGTCATGGGCTAGGGTATCTTGAGGTGGAAAGAAACGTTGTTGCTCCTCTTGTTGATGCTGGTTTATTTTGTAGATATTGATTCCATCAAATTCGTTTTCTTTATCAATAAACTCGACCGGGGTCAATTTTACATCGGGTAAATTTTGAGCCAGTTTGTATACATCCTGAGATAAGTAGATTTCATTTTCGCTAGCAAGGGATACCATTTTTCCTGCCAGATTTACCACGCTATCGGCAATACCTACCGTCTGAACAGCCCCCTTTCTGTGGTGAATGGCGACTTTAATATAAATCCGATTTTGTCCTGCTTCAGTTTTAGCCGTTTTGTTAACCTTTTTCCGGATTTCTATAGCAGACCTGACAGCATTACCAGCATCCGGAAAAGATCCGACAACCGACTCATCAGTGATCTTGATCACATGCCCCCCGTACTCGCTGATAGACTGTGAGAAAGATTCTACATGGTGTCGGAGTATTTTCCTTTTAGTTAGGACACGGTGAGGCAAGGGCCTTTTGTCTGTACCAACGATGTTGACGAAAAGAACCGTGATGTTTTGGACGGATGCCTTTGAGTCCTTATCGTTTGGAATAGGTAAATCGATTTTTTTCATATATTTCTCAAGAGTTAAAAAAATAATATCTTGACAACCATTCCCAACTATCACCCAACCACCAAAGTTAGACCCTACAACATCAGGGAACCACGGTTATCACCCAACTGAGGCATTTACGCCATGCCGATTTTTCAGTAAGGCCATATAAGCTAAAGTAGCAAGCCGCAGATTAAAATGTCAATTTAAAGGTTTAGGTTTTTCAGTCAATTAACTTCTTGTTTTTTCAACAAGAAACCAAGTACTAAATATTATCCCTAATAAATGCTCAATTCCCAGTATAGTCTCGATAAGATGCTTAGTAGCTGAAGTTGTGTGATATTGCAAGGGTAAAAGCCTTTGACCTTTTAATAAGACCGGTTCCTGATCACAGGAAAGTGCAATCAATCAGCCATAATTATTAGTGAATGATTGGTTATTTATTTCTCTAAGAGACTTTTATAAAGCAAATGAGAAAAATTGAACATTTTGGAGAAGACAAATGGAGGTGTTGGATGATCTTTATTGTACAGAAGAAAGAAATAGCAGAGGCTGGATTAAGAACGTTATGAGGGGTGGGCGTTAGGACGGATGGGATCACGGGGTAGATGAGGTTTGAACGAAACACAGAGATATTGAACTCTCATTTTATATTTTCCTTTGTTTCGTTAAATGTGTGTAAATTTTAATGAAACAGGCGATTCGAGTTTAACGGTAGAAGGGGAATGCGCAAGTGCTGAAGGGTTGGGGTTGAATCGAACAGATAATGTTGATTCAGATGGTGACTTTTTGGTAACGTGGCAATCTGCGCATACTCGCAGTAAAGACATATTTGGTCAAAGATATGACAGCTCAGGAAACCAAGTGGGCGGGGAATTTCAAATAAACAGTAGTACAGCAGGTGATCAAAATTTTCCCATCTATAACAGCATTAGGATTGGTGGAAACCTGGCAAGAGAGCAGTACTAATATCCAAACTTCCCTGGACGAACTCGCAGCAGCCAAACAACGTCTCAGGACCCTTCAGGAAAGGTTCTCCACCAATCTCAATATCATCACGACCAGATCATCTTTCACAGATTCAATGGTAAACATCCTCGAAACAGGAGCGGAAAACCTCACCAATGCCGACATGAACGAGGAAGGCGCCAATGCTCTGATGTTGCAAACTAAACAATCTTTAGGAATGACGTCATTATCATTGGGAGCACAGGCAGCTCAATCGGTGTTACGGCTTTTCAATTAAAAGTCTGCTGCCCTTTATTCGGGACATTATTGGCTATCGATTTCATAGTATGAGCTTGACAGCTGCTTATCGAATTTGAAGGATTCATTGAAAATCTCCAGCAGTTTGATGTTCTGCTTGGACATCATAATACAGTTACCAACAATGGCATAGTAGAGGATACTGAGGCGTGTCTTAGAGACGTCGGTTCTGATTCTTTCAATTTGATTCTGGTTGAACTGATCTGCCAGTTCCCTCATGTACCGGTACTGATCGACGATGTTTTGATAGTCCACAATTTCTTTCCTGTTGAAAGACGTTTCCGCTTTCAGAATAATATCAAGGATACATATCTTGATCTTTTTGAGCTCCTCGATCTGAACATCCAGAAGCCCTTTGTGTTTGTTGCCGATATGTTTATAGGAGCGCGTAACAATATCCCGGTGCCCATCGGATATCTTCTGCAGGCGCCTGATGGTCTGGGCGTATTTGTAGGATATTTCGGCATCCCCTTTCTGTTGCAAACGCAGTACTTTAAAAACGTTTGCGATGATGATGTTTGTCCACAGTTGTATTTGGGTTACCTTTTTCCGCTGTTTTTTCAGTTCATCGACATCTTGATCAAAGAGTGCATCGAATGTCAGATCAAAAGATTCCCGGATGGCTTCCAGAAGATGCGCCAGATGGTCAAAGGTGCTGGAGATGGCCATGTGCGCATCGTTGATTTTCTTTAGATTAAAAACCTTCGCTTCTTCTTTTTCTCTGGCACGGCCCTTGTGCTTTCTTTGATTCTTCCAGAACACCAACGCCCCGATAAACAGGAGGCCGAAAACCCCCGGCGCCTTGAAGTAGTAGATAATGTTTGCGAAAACAAAGGCGACCACGAAGGCAATCAAGGCCGTCATAAACCAGCCGCCGATGACCGTCAGAACCCCGGTGACCCGATAGACTGCCGTTTCCCTGCCCCACGCCTGATCAGAAAAAGAGGTGCCCATGGCCACCATGAAAGTGACATAGGTCGTTGACAGGGGAAGTTTCATGGAAGTGGCAAATGAGACCACGGCGCTCGCAACCATCAGGTTCACGGATGCACGGACCAGGTCAAAGGAAGGTTTAGGGCCTTGAACCGTAACATCCTTGTAACTATGGGGGTCTATTCGCGTGCTGACGGTTTTCCTGAGATTATGGGGAATAACCGTCGTTAAGCTCCTAAAGAATGAATCCGCCATTCTCACAATAGTCCTGGAAAGCCAGATCGACTCGAAACGCTCGGTGGTCTCTTCCTGATGACCCAGGCTGAGTTCCGTTTCAGTGACCGTGCGGGCCTTTTTGCTCAACCACAGGGTCACCACCATAATGATGCCGGCAAGGAGAAGGAGCCCTGTCTGGGATTGAACTTTCCGGCTCAGGGCGCTCATGGTAATGGTCAGGGGATCTCCCGCCGCCATGGCGGTCTTGTAGGCACTCAATCCTGCCAGGGGGACCCCTATGAAATTTACCAGATCATTGGCTGCAAAGGCCATGGCCAGGGCAAAGGTGCCGACCAGCACGATCGGTTTAAAAATATTGACTTTGAATAAAGAAATGGCGATCTGCAAAATAATCGCTGAAATAATGAAGATACCGACCAGAATGAGCAGGGAATTGGATTTGACCCATTGGACTGACTCCGGGGTCATGAAAGAAGCGCCCTTGGCCCCCTTTATCAGGATAAAGAAGGTGATGGTTGCCATGGCAACCCCGCCCCAAAGAGATCCAAAACGCCTGATCTTTTTTTGATAGTCAAAGGTGAAGATGAGCCGGGTGAAGAACTGAACCACGGCGCCGCAACAAAAGGCCACGACAATGGAAAGGAGAATGCCGAACACAATCATCATGGCCTTTCCCGTGTTGATGTATTCCCCGAGCGCCATGGCACCGCCATGGGTCTGCATGATCTTGATTGCCGAAACGGCCACGGCGGCTCCGAGCAGTTCAAACACAATGGAGACGGTGGTGGAAGTGGGCAAGCCATAGGTGTTAAAGAGATCCAGGAGAAGGATGTCCGTGAGCATTACAGCCAGGAAGATGGTAATCAGTTCCGGCATGGTAAAAAACTGGGGATGGAATATTCCTTTCCGTGCCACCTCCATCATCCCGCTTGAGAAGGTCACCCCTGCAAGAATGCCAAGGCTTGCGATAATCATGATCACAAAATAGGGGGCTACTCTTGAACCGATTGAAGAATTCAGAAAATTGACGGCATCGTTGGTGACCCCCACGACCAGATCAAAAACAGCAAAGAGCAGGAGAATCACGACGGCAATCAAGAAAATTTCAGTCCCCATGATAAGTTCCTCAAAAGTAAAAAGCGGTAGATCCGTTTTTTGTTGAATTATACTGTTTTTGTTCGGGCGTGCAAGAGAATCTACCGGAAATCGTCTTCGCGTCCGCTGATGAGGCTGCGTCTGCGAGCCCGACGCCGTGAGAGTGGCGTTTTTGCCTGGGCATAAAGCACTCTGCGCCACAGGGGATGCTGTTTGTTTTTCGACGGAACGGTCATTGAAACGAAGAAATGCGTTCAGTTTCTCTTCCCAGTCTTTCATAAAAAGGGAATTCCTTGGACTGCCTTCGCTGGTCACTGGGTCGTTGGCATCTCACCAATGGAATCCTCATTGGGAATTCCCATGGAAAAGTGCCACTGAACGATCTTCCAACCATTCTCTTCCATTTGAAAAACAGCCGTCAATCGGACCGGCATTTCCGTGCCATCTGAAAATTTGAGTATGGGTTGGCCAGCGACCCAACCGATCGAACCGTCACGATACGCCTGGGGAGCGTCTGCCAGGAGCTGCAGGCCACTCAATTCTTTCAGCTGGGATTTAAACACCCTCGTAATAGTGGCGTAACCTGACCACCATTCCGTCGGATCAGTACCAATCGCAAGTACACCATCCCTGTTTGAGAAGTACCGTTCGAAAAATGAATAGTCGCCACTTGATATGGCCTCACAACTTCGAAAATAAAGCGCCTTCAGCTCGTTTGATGGTTCCATAGCCAGTCCCTCCTTTACCAAATTGGGTACACCTCAGAAATGCCGCTTCCTTATAGCATGAAATTATAGACATCAAAGTCTTCATCGAGCTCGAATCCGTTCAATTCATAGAAGTGTCTGGCATATACATTGTTGTGTTTGTGCGTTTGAAGCATGATCATACCGGCCCCGATATCTCTTGCAAGTTGTTTTGCTCGGTCGATCAGGTGGTCGCCGATTTGTTTGTTACGTTCGCTGGGTATGACAAAGAGGTCGTATAGGAAGAGGAGTTTTTTCATGGAAATAGAGTCCCAGCAACGGTAGAGCTGCATAAAACCGGCACATAGATGCTCATGGTACACCAGGAATATATCGGAATCTTTTGAGAGCAGGCGCTCTTTCATGAACCATCGAACTTTGTTGGGTGTTCGTTCCAATTTGTAGAAATCGCGATATTGCTCAAACAGGTTCGCAGCATCATCCAGTTGTTCGATTGTTGCTTCAATAACTTTCATTGATTCACACCTTTCACGAAGTCCGGGGCCATTACCCTTTGGAACCTCGTACGATCCATCATCATTCCCGCTGCTTTCTTCTGACCTTCATGATGCGTTTGATGTATCAGGTGGCATTCCCTTTCAAGAAAAGTTAAAGATACTGTCGGAACCCCCCTGTGTCAGAATAGTTGTCACCTCCAATTCATACGGCATTCCGCTGAAGCGGGACCAGTCGCAAGATTCCTGAGGTCCAAACCAATCTTACTCATTTAAAGCGTCTCCGATGTTGCTTCATGGGAACCTCCGGGAAGCGAATCCGGATTTAGTATATAACAATTAGGTTATGAGGATCTTATTTGAAAATTTCTGGAAGTCAAGGAAATTCTTTCTAATGACTACCACCCATTTCTACCGCATGAAAACCGACCTCACCTGGGAAAGGTCCGTCAGGCCCAGGCAGATTTTCCTGATACCCTCCTGCATGAGGGTGGAATCCGTGTTTTCCAAATTCGCATAATGTTTATTGAAAAAACAATGTAAAGTAGTATAGAGTGGTTTCACATTTCATAAGACGCTCTCTGACCATGAAGTTATAATGTCCATTTTGAGCCCATTTTTAGCTTGGACCGGTAATCGCTCATGAATGAAATTCTCGTTATTATCGCTATCGCCCTGGCAATCTTCATGCTGCCCAGACTGACCGGAAAACGGATTGAAAAAGGCGGCCGGCAAGCCGGTATGATTTCCAAAATGACCGGATGGGTACGCCTGGCTGTCATGGTCTCTATTTTGTGGCCGACCGTCATGGCCTTTTTCATCAAGCCCTGGAACAACCACTGGCCTATGTTTCTCTATGTGGGCATCGCCCCGGTAGCGCTCTTGTGGGGCGTTTTCTGGGTACTTTCGGGTTTTCGTAAAGGGGGAAGAAACCGGTAACTGCCCTACCCCCCCCGGAGATCAATTCATGCGTATAACCATCGCCAAGAAGCTCTGGCTGAGTTTTGGAATTCTTATCCTTGTTCTGGGTGTGTCAGGGGCAATCTCCTACCTGCAGATACAGAAGCTGAACCAGGCGTTGGGACAGTTTCTCTCCGTCCAGGAGCCCCTGGAAGATGCCCTTCTGGAAATGGAGGTCAATATCGGGGAAGGCGCTATTTCCATCTTCGCGTTCGTCCGTGACGGCAAGCGGCTCCATATTGAAAACCTCCATCAATTCCAGGAAAACTTCGCAGCATTTCTCAAAGAATTCAACCGACTCGCCAAAACAGATTCGGAGAAAAAATTCGGTCAAAAAGTGACCCTTTATTTTTCAGAGCACCAGACACTATCCAAAAAGATTATCGAACTGGCCGAAGCCCGAAAACTCACGCAGAAAGAGTTCACAAAACCGGCGGATCAGTTGCAGCACGAACTGGAAGAATTCGAAAAAGGTCTTCTGAGGATCCAGCGAATATTAAACGAAGATATTCAACCCCTGATTCGACAAGACACGGAAAAAACAGCTGAGGATGCCATTTACCATGGCGCGGTGGCCCTGTCCGTCACCCTTGCTTTGACCCTCTTTGTACTCATGGCCATGGGCGTGGTCACATGGTTCACCACCCGGGGAATCATCCGATCCGTGCGACAGCTGAAAGAAGGCTCCGAAGCATTCGGCCAGGGGAATCTGGACCACCGAATTGAGCCCACCTCTGATGACGAGTTAAAGGATGTGGCCACAGCCTTCAATCAAATGGCGGAAAAGCGAAAAACCGCAGAAAGCCAGGTCCAGGAAAGTGCGGATAAAATCAAACTGTTTTCCTATTCCATTTCACACGATCTCAAAAGCCCGGCCATCGGCATCCATGGCCTGGCCATGCTGCTTCAAAAACAATCGGAACATCTGCTGGATGACAAGGGGAAACGGACCTGTGAGCAGATTATCAAAACCTCGGCGCTGATTGAAGAACTGGTCAACCACATCAACGCCTTCATTTCAACCAGAGAAGCGCCCCTTTCCCTTGAAAAAACCCCAATGGATGGGGTGATGGCGGTCATAAGGGACGAAGTGTCAGGGCGGCTGGAAACAGCGGGGATAAAATGGTCTCAACCGGAGCAACTGCCCGAAATAAAAGCAGACCGGGTGTCCATGATCCGGGTCATTCGGAACCTGGTGGACAATGCCTTGAAATACGGGGGAGATGGATTAGATCGCATTTTGTTCGGACATGATGAAAACGAAACACACCACATTTTTTCGGTGACTGATGATGGGGTAGGCCTCAGAAAAGAAGACCTGGAAGGGATTTTTGAGGTCTTCAAACGCAAGAAAAGCGCCCGAGGAACCCAGGGGACAGGCCTGGGACTCGCCATCGTAAAGGAGATCATGGTCCGTCATGGGGGGGATGTGTGGGCGGAACCGGGGGCAGAACGAGGGGTTAAGTTCTGCTTTTCCATATCCAAAAACCTGTGAAACCCCTGAATATCAGGTTTCTGCATCGTCGGCTGCGGACAGAAAATCCAGGTCCATATTCATCTCAGCGGCCAGTGCCGTAAGTTCCCTTTTGACATCGGAAACCTGTTTCTCTCCGGGAACATCCCCTTCCAGCACCATATTGAACATGGGCGCGCCCGAAAGGGGCGCACTTGCGGTCCGGGTATTCATGGAACGGATATTCACATCGTAACGGCGCAAAATCCGAACTACCTGTTGAACTATCCCCGGGTGATCCATGGATGTAAGCGCCATTTTCAACGGAAACGCAACGGCATCAAAAGCCGTTTCAGGTGCCAGTGCGCCGTGAAGGGATGTTTCAAAGCCCAGCGCTTTCAGTTCCGAAAGGCCGGCATCGATATTTTCCAGTTCCTCCCCGGAACAGGAAAACAGCATCATGACAGAAAAGCACCCGCCCATGATCGCCATCCGGCTGTCTTCAATGTTGGCACCCTTTTCAAACAGGAAAGTAGACACATCGTCCACAATGCCCGGGCGATCTTTCCCCATCAGAAAAAGAATCGTATATTTTTTCAATGGCGCTCCTTAAGAATCTCCCAAAACAATCCGTTTCACCGCATCAGGCAGGGCCGTTTCACCCCATCAGGCAGGGCCGTCTCGCCGCCTGTGTTTCATCCAGCCGTTCCACCCTGCACCGTTTTGGGGCCCCCCGCAGAAGATCAGGGGATTCCAGGGCTTCTGCGGCCACAATTCGAAATGCCTCGATAAACCGGTCGATCTCCTCCAGGGATTCCGTTTCGGTGGGCTCGATCATAATGGCGCCATCCACCACCAGGGGGAAGTAAATGGTGGGCGGGTGAAACCCGAAATCCATCAGGCGTTTGGCCATGTCCAGGGTGGTGATCTTCTGATCCCGTTGAAATTTGTCGGAAAACACACACTCATGCATGCAGGGCCTGTCGTAGGGAAGATGCAGAACCGATTTCAATTTTTCCTTGATATAGTTTGCATTCAAGACCGCCAGCTGGCTGCTCTTCGTAAGACCCGCGGCGCCCATGGAAAGGATATACGCGTAGGCCTTGATCATGACACCGAAATTGCCGGAAAATGAATGGAGCCTCCCCACGGATTGGGGAAAATCTTCGGAAAGGGAATAAAGTCCATCTTCTTCTAATATTCGTGGAACCGGCAGGAATGGCGCCAGATGTTTCGCCACGCAAACGGGTCCGGCTCCCGGACCGCCGCCGCCGTGAGGGGTTGCAAAAGTCTTGTGAAGGTTCAGATGCAACACATCCACACCGCTCCGGCCCATATGCACCATCCCCATGATCGCATTCATATTGGCCCCATCGCAATATACCTGCCCGCCTTTGTCATGGACAATGCGCGAAATGGCCTCGATGTGTTCCTCAAACAGACCCAGGGTGTTGGGGTTGGTGATCATGATGCCGGCCGTATCCCCGTCCATCACCCGGGCGACCGCTTCAGGGGTCAGGATTCCTTCTTCTCCTGACGCCACGCGAACCGGACGGTACCCGCACAGGGCCGCGCTGGCGGGATTGGTGCCATGGGCCGTATCGGGAATGATGATCTTGTTTCGCTTCATGTTGCGGCTTTTCAGATAAGCATGGATCAGCAACATGCCGGCCAGTTCCCCCTGAGCACCGGCCGCCGGCTGCAGGCTGACCACATCCATTGCGGTAATCTCCTTAAGAAACCGTTCCAGCTCAACCATCAGCCGCAGGGCGCCCTGGGTCATGCTCGCCGGCAGCATGGGGTGCAATCCCGCAAACCCTTTCATCTGGCTGTATTTTTCATTGATCTTGGGGTTGTACTTCATGGTGCACGATCCCAGAGGATACATGCCCGTATCCACACCAAAATTCCACTGGCTGAGCCGGGTGTAATGCCGGACCACCCCCATCTCGTTCAAATCGGGAAAATCAGGCCCCTCCCCCGCTAGATCATCGTCCAGGGGAAATGGTTCCACATCGCGCCGCGGCATGGAAAAACCGGTTCGCCCCTCTTTTCCCATTTCCCAGAGCAGGGGTTCATCCAGGTTCAGGCCGGTAAGTGCCAGGGGTTTGTTCATGACGCCACCTCCTTTACAAAAGCATCCATATCCGCTCGGGTCCGGGTTTCCGTGACACAGAGGAGATAGTGATGTTTCAGTTCGGGATACCACGGAGAAAGGGGCAACCCGGCCACCATATTCTTTTTGAGGAGCCTGTTGTAGGTGGCGTCAAAATCAGGCGGGAATTCAACCACGAATTCATTAAAACAGGGGGACGCAAATGGGATTTTGAATCCCGCCTGCCGCAGGGACTCTCTGAGATAAGCAGCCTTGTCGTAATTGAGTCTGGCCAGCCCTTTGATACCCGTCCCCCCCAGCGATGCCATATACATGGCCGCTGAAAGGGCACAGAGGCTGCTGTTGGTGCAGATATTGCTCGTTGCTTTTTCACGGCGGATGTGCTGCTCCCGGGTGGCCAGGGTCAGGACGAATCCGCGCCGTCCCTGCTTGTCCTCGGTCTGCCCCACCAGACGTCCGGGCATATTGCGCATATATTGGCACTTGCAGGCGAACATGCCCAGTCCCGGTCCACCGAACCACTGAGGAATACCAAAACTCTGGCCCTCGCCACAGGCAATATGGGCGCCTTGAAGCCCAGGGTTTTTGAGGATACCGTAAGCCAGGGGCTCTGTGAAGGCTGTGATAAAAAGGGCACCGTTTTCCCGGCACATATCTCCCATTGCCCCCAGATCTTCAATGCACCCCCAGAAATTGGGTGACTGCACAGCCACAGCGGCCAGATCTTCCGCGCCTTTCAGGCCGGATAGATCTGTTCTGCCGTTTTCAAGAAAGGGCAGTTCAACAATTTCCAGCCCCGCCGGGTCCACGTATGTTTGAACCACCTGCCGATAATGGGGGTGAATCAGTCTGGATAACGCCACCTTTTTTCTGCGGGTAATGCGCGTGGCCATGAGCAGCCCTTCAGCCAGGGCGGACGCACCGTCGTAAAGGGACGCGTTGGCAGCCTCCATTCCCAGAAGCCTGGCGGTCAGGGTCTGGTACTCATAGATGGCCTGAAGGGTCCCCTGGCTCATTTCCGGCTGATAGGGGGTATAGGCGGTGGTGAACTCCGAGCGCCCCAGAAGATACGAAATGGATTCGGGGATAAAATGCTCATAACGACCCGCACCCAGAAAATTTCGAGGACGTGGACCGCCATCAGGCACGTTTTCGCCTTCCTCTGAAAGAGCGGCCATATGGTCATCCAGCTCCCATTCCGTCAGGGGTTCGGGCAAATCAAGGGTTTCATGACGGAGACACCCGTCAGGCACGGTGGAAAAAAGATCATCTAGACCATCTACGCCCACAACCTGAAGCATCTCAGCTATATCCTCACGGGTATGCGGTAAATAACGCATCTATTCCACCCCCCTCACATCTTAAAGATAGGCCCCTTTGGGATTGATGACAATTTTCTTAGCGGATTGCCATGGCTTTGTTTACCCAATTCAATAGTCAAACTTAACATTCCTGTCAAGGTCGTTACAAACAGGGGATGACAATCGCCGATTTCCCATTGACCCAATATGGGAATTATCGTATTCTCAAGAAAAATATGGAGGCATCTGGCATGCAAGATACCGTTCTCAGAATTGATGATAATTTCCAAGAAATCGGCACAAAAACAATCGATGACCGAAACAGGATTACCCTTGGCGATCTCTTTAGGGGATATAAAAGAGTTCGATTATATAAAAATGACCGGGGGGAACTCCTTTTACAGCCCACTGTCGAAATCCCCGCTTCAGAACTTTGGCTGTTCAATAATAGAGAAGCGCTTAAAGCTGTCCAAATAGGGTTAAAAGATGCATCTGAAGGTAAAATAGAAAAAGTTGACCTCGATAAACTTTAGGATCACCAATTGTTTGAAATATTTCTCACAAATCAGGCGCAAGACCACCTGAATACACTTAAAATTGATAAGGGCCTGCAAAAAAGATATAAGGCTGTCAAAAAGGCTATACGTTTTCTGTCCTCAAACCCGAGGCACAACAGCCTGAAGACGCATGAGTTCACCAGCCTAAAAGGGCCCAAGGGACAAAAAGTCTTTGAAGCCTATGCTGAACAGGCTACTCCCGCAGCATATCGAATCTTTTGGTATTACGGTCCTGATGAAAATCAAATTACGATTATCGCGGTAACGCCTCACCCATAAATTATCTCGCCGGTTTTTCCTGAAGCACCCCGGATTCTGGGATAAAAGCAACGCCCGGAGCCACTTTCCTGCGCGTTAAAACGAAACATAGTTTTTGTATTACAGACTTTATCGAAACAATGTTTTTTTCTTGACAAGATATCGAAACAATGTTTTCGTATCATTCTCTGTAAGCCACAAACCTGGAGAAACCATCATGGCGTTAAGCCCTTCCCTTGCGGGAACACCTTTAAAACCGTTTCATGTGGCGGTCACATGGCGCCACCTGATGAACTATGCGGCCGCCATCCACGATGAAAATCCGGTCTATTTCGATGATGAGAGAGACGGTGGCTTGATCGGGCACCCCATGTTCAGTGTGGCAGCCACGTGGCCACTACTGGAGAACCTGACCGAATATATGGACTCCGATCAATTCCCGTCTGAAATCCTCCGCACAAAAGTGCACTACACTGAACATTTGGAGTTATTCCGCCCCATCCTGCCTGGAGACGCCCTCACCATTGAAGGAGAGATTTCAGCGGTTCTTCCCCACCGGTCCGGAACCCATCTGGTGATTCGGCTTGCTGCCAAAGACAGCCACAAAGAACCGGTTTTTACCGAATATATCGGAACGCTGTTGCGTGGCGTGCGCTGCACCCACAAAGAGCGGGGCCATGAAACCCTGCCCACCGTTCCCACTGCGGATTTTGAGGCCCCCGTGATCTGGGAAAAAAAGATCTTCATCGATCCCCTCCAGCCCTACCATTACGATGGCTGCACCAACATCTTTTTCCCCATACACACCTCCCGAAAATTTGCCCATCAGGTGGGGTTGCCCGATATTATTCTACAGGGAACGGCCACACTGGCCCTTGCCGTTCGGGAGTTGATCAACACAGAGGCCGAAAGAGAACCTGTCAAACTCAAGAGAGTCGGGTGTCGGTTTACCCATATGGTTTTTCCCGGCACAGAGATATCCGTGCAGTTACGGGGCATTACCGCCCATGATGACGGGCGAATGCTCTTTTTTCTTGTTCATAATGAAAAGGGAGAAAAGGCCATCAGCAATGGCTACGCCTTTCTGGCTCATTAACCCAAGACCCCTGATTGATCGCCTTCGACGGGGCCATCCTGTCCAAGGCGTGGTGGATCGTCATGCTCTCGGTCAACAACATTGAAATTGTCTACAACGACGTTATCAAGGTGGTTCGGGGCGTCTCTTTCGAGGTCCCCGACCAGACCATCGTAGCGCTGTTGGGATCCAATGGGGCCGGCAAGAGCACGGTGCTAAAGGCCATATCCGGCATTCTGGAGCTTGAGGATGGGGAGCTTTCAGAGGGCGAAATCGAGTTCGATGGCCGGGGCATAGGGGCCATGGCGCCCGAACAGATAGTAGCCAAGGGCATCGTCCAGATCCCGGAAGGTAGGGGCATCTTCGATGACCTTACCGTGTCGGAGAACCTCCGGGTGGGGGCCCACACGCGCTCGGACGGTCCCCAAGTGAAAATCGACACCGAAAAGGTTCTGGATTATTTCCCGGTCCTGCAGAGCCGCCTGGCCCAGATGGCCGGATATCTGAGCGGTGGTGAACAACAGATGCTGGCCATCGGAAGGGCCTTGATGACCCGGTGCAGGCTTCTCATGAGCGACGAACCGTCCCTGGGGCTGGCGCCTCAAATCGGATCTGAAATCTTCCGGATCCTTCAACGGATTACCGTGGAGTCGGGGGCCTCCATCCTGCTCGTGGAACAGAATGCCCACATGGCCCTTAACATAGCCACCTACGGATACATCATGGAAAATGGAAAAATCGTACTGGACGGCCCCAGTGAAAAACTGATCCGGAACGAAGACGTGAAGGAGTTCTACCTGGGACTCACTGAGGTGGGCGCCAAGAAGAGCTACCGTCACGTGAAACACTACAAGAAAAGGAAGAGATGGCTTTCGTAACCGAACCGCCCAAAATGGCGGTGCAGGAAATTTCCATGCTGTTCGGTGGGGTAAGCGCCATCACCGACCTCTCCTTTGAGTTGCAGGAAGGAGAGATTTTTGCCCTCATCGGACCCAACGGCGCGGGAAAAAGTACGGTGTTTAACTGTATTAACGGGATCTATAAACCCACCAGAGGGAACATCTTTTTTGAAGGGGGGGAAATCACAAACCTGAGACCCCACAGAATCGCCCGAAAAGGCATTGCCCGCACTTTCCAAAACATCGCGCTTTTTCGGAATATGACCGTTTTGGACAACCTCCTCTTGGGCCGGAATCTCTATCTCAATGCGGGAGTTATCCGGGGGGGACTCTTTTTGGGAAAGGCGTTGCGGGAAGAGCTGACAAACCGGGAAGTGGTTGAGAAAATCATCGATTTCCTGGAGATCGAAAACGTACGGAGAAAGCTCGTGGGATCCCTCCCTTTCGGCATTCAGCGGAGAGTCGAACTGGGCCGGGCCCTGGCCATGGACCCCAAGCTGCTCCTGCTGGATGAGCCGGTTTCCGGAATGAATGTGGAGGAAACCGAAGACATGGCCCGATTTATCCTGGACATCAACGAAGAGTTCGGGATGACCATCCTCCTGGTGGAACACGATATGGGAGTGGTCATGGATATATCAGATCGTATCCTGGTCATCAACTTCGGGGAAAAGATTACGGAAGGAAAGCCCGAGGCCGTCGCCAAGAATCCTCTGGTCATCAAGGCCTATCTGGGCGAGGGTGAATAAATGAAAAAACCCGGCATCCATGATGATCAGCCCCATACCCTTCCCCGCCTCCTGGCCCGCAACAGGCAGACCTTTGGGGACAGGGTGGGCCTGAGGGAAAAAGATCTAGGCGTCTGGCAGGAGATTTCGTGGAACCAATATTACGAGCATGTGAAGCATTTCTGCCTGGGAGCCGTTAGCTTAGGCCTTGAAAAGGGCGATAAACTGGCCATTTTAGGGGACAACTGCCGGGAATGGCTCTATGCGGATCTGGGCGCCCAGGCGGCCGGAGCGGTGCCTGTAGGCGTTTATGCCACCAATCCCCCCCAGCAGGTGGAATATGTGTTGCGTCATTCCGATTCGGTGTTGGTGGTTGTAAAAGACCAGGAACAGGCGGACAAGGTGTTGGAGGTCATGGGGGCGCTTCCTCTTTTAAAAAAGATCATCGTCATCGACATGAAGGGGCTCCGGCATTACGATGATCCCCATATCATCTCTTTTGATCAGGTGGAGGCCCTGGGGCGAAAAAAGGCCGAAGAAAATCCACAATTCTTTGAATCGCTGATCTCTGAAATCCGCGCCGACGATGTGGCCCTCATGGTGTACACCTCCGGAACCACCGGCCCCCCGAAAGGCGCCATGCTGACCCACCGGAACCTGCTCTCCCTGGCGGAGGCCTTTTCCAAGGTCGCCCGTTTTTCCCCTGAAGACGAGGTAGTCTCCTACCTCCCCCTGTGCCACATCGCGGAAAGGCTCATGTCTGTGATTCTTGCCCTCTATGCCGGTTATACCGTCAATTTTGCAGAGAGCCTTGAGACCATTCAGGAAAACCTCTACGAAATCGCACCCACCATCTTTGTGGGCGTTCCACGGATCTGGGAGAAAATGCATTCTTCCATCCGGATTCGAATGGAAGATGCCTCATGGTTCAAGCGTCGGGTCTACTCTTTCTGGATGCCCATCGGTCGAAAAATGGTAGAGAGGAGCCTTCTCAAAGGGCGGGATTCTTTGGGACGGCGGGCGCTCTACAGGTTGGGATACCTCTGCCTCTATCGCACTATCCTGGACAAGATGGGACTACTCCGGGTCCGGTTGGCCATCAGCGGATCTGCGCCCATTTCCCCCGAGATCCTGAAATTCTACAAGGCGCTGGGACTCAAAATCAGCGAGGTCTACGGACAGACCGAAGGGTCCGGCGTGAGCCATATCCACCACGGCCACGACAGGAAAATCGGCTCTGTGGGACAACCCCTGCCCGGGGTGGAATTCAAACTGGCCGAGGATGGGGAGATCCTTTTTCGAGGCGACACACTTTTTAAGGGCTATTACAAAGACCCCGAAGCCACAAAAGCGGCGCGGGGCGATGGATGGATGCGAACCGGGGACGTGGGTGTTTTAGATGAAGCGGGGTACCTTTATATCACCGACCGAAAAAAAGATATCATCATCACCGCCGGCGGGAAGAATATTGCCCCTTCCGAGATGGAAAACCGTCTGAAATGCAGCCCCTATATCAACCAGGCCATTGTGGTGGGCGATGCCAAACCGTACCTCTCCGCCATTGTTCAGATCGAATTGGACACGGTGAGCAAGTGGGCCACGGACCACAAAATCGCCTATACCACCTTCAAGAGTCTTGCGGAGAACCCAGCGATATATGACCTGATCAGAAAAGAGGTGGACGAGGCCAACAAGGAATTCGCCAGAGTGGAAGGCATCAAAAAGTTCGTTCTTCTGGATAAGGAGTTGGACCACGATGATGATGAACTGACGGCTACCATGAAGGTTCGACGAAAGAGCGTTGAGGAGAAACTCAAGGATCTTATTCAAACCATGTACAGGAGGTGATAGAAGAAAAGGAAAAATCGTTTGGGTTAAGGATCGGTTAAAACAAATCTCAACAAAGAAAACCTAAAGGGGGATACCATGAAAGGATTTACAAAGTGGGTTTACGTTTTGCTAACAATGGTTTTTGTCTTCTGGAGCACGAACGCCCTGGCGGAGGTGGGGGTAACCGATGATACCATCAAGATCGGTGTGGTGAGTGACCTGACCGGTCCCACGGCTATTGGCGGCGTGGGCATGGCGGACGGCATTGTCTCCTTTTTCAAAGATCTGAATGAAAAAGGGGGGATTAACGGAAGAAAGGTGGAGGTCATCGTTGAGGATTGCGCCTACAGCCCGGCCAAGGCCGTGGCGGCCGCAAAGAAACTCATGGCCAAAGACGGAGTTTTCGCCCTGGTTTCCCCCTGGGGGACGGCCCCCAGTACGGCACTCTTTCCCATTGCCAAGAAACAGAAAATTCCCATAGTCCCTGCCTGCTCCCTGGCCACAAGCATGTATGATCCTTTGAAAAGAGAGGTTTTTGCAGTGGGCACCAACTATGTGGATCAATCCCTTTTTGTGGTGGATTACATCCGCAATGAACTGGGGATAAAAAAACCAAAGATCGGGCTTTTCTGCCAGGACGATGATTGGGGAAGGGACCATTTGAAGGGGTTGGAGATGGCGCGAAAGAAATATGATCTCCCGCCCATTACCATGGAGACCTATAAATACGATGCTGTTGATTTCAAGAGCCAGGTCATCAACCTGAGAAGGGCCAAGCCCGATGTGGTACTCATCGCTTCCGGCATAAAATCGGGGGCCATGTTCCTCAAGGAGGCACAGAAGCTCAATTGGAAACCGACCTTTATCGGGAGCAACACCCTGGGCATTATTGTGACCCTGCAGTTGGCCGGCGAATACGGAAAAGGGTTGCTGGTGGTGAACATCTTTGCCATGCCCGGGGAGGACATCCCGGGCATGAAACGATTGGTGGCCGCATCCAAAAAATACTTCGGGGACAAGTGGATGCCCGCCGAAGCCAAAATTCATCCCTATTACGTCTATGGCTGGATCAACGCCATGGTCTTTGCCGAAGGCGCTAAACGGGCCGGAAAAGACCTTACTCGGGAAAAACTGGTGGCGGCACTGGAATCCATGAAGGGGTTTGACCCGGAAGGGTTGATGGGGCCCATCACCTACTCCGCAAAATCCCATGGATCACCCGGATTCGCCAGAATGAGCAAGGGGAATGTGGCGGAAAAACGGTTTGTTCCCTTGACCGGATGGACCGCAGCCCAAGAGTAAAGGGTGTAAAAAAGGGGGCAGATCATGCCCCCTTGGAAAAGCCCCCCGTGTTTTTTTTGTTTTTCCAAAAAACAAGGCACGGATGGGCTTGGGACTAAAACAAAATGGATGGCGGAGAGCTGCAGGTTTTTTTTCAACTGGTTTTGAGCGGCCTGATCGTGGGGAGCATCTACGGCCTTGTTGCCCTGGGGTTTGTCCTCATCTACAAGGCCACCAATGTGGTGAATTTTGCCCAGGGCGAACTGATGATGCTGGGTGCCTACTTCTGTTACTATCTGGTATCCACTTATCATATTCCCTTTGTTCCGGCCTTTCTGATCACCCTGGTTTTTTCATCCCTCCTGGGTATTCTCATCGAAATGGCCATTCTGAGGCCCCTGGTGGGGGAGCCCGTTTTCTCGGTGATAATGGTCACCGTGGGCCTGTCCACCCTTTTGCGAAGCCTGGTGGGGCTGATCTGGGGGCATGACCAATATGTCTTCCCTTCCCCTTTTTCATCCAAGGCCTATCATTTTTTAGACCTTGTTATTCTCCCCGTTGAACTGACAACCATTGCTGCAGCCCTGGGGCTTTTTTTCATGTGCTACCTCTTTTTCAAATACAACAAGGTGGGGCTGGCCATGAGGGCAACAGCCTTCAATCAAAAATATGCCTTTCTCATGGGGATCAGTGTTCGAAAGATTTTTTCCCTCTCCTGGGTCATGGCGTCGGTTGTGGCCTCCATCGGCGGGATTCTTTTCGCCAGTATTTCGAACCTGGACACCAACATGAGTCTCATCGGACTCAAGGTCTTCCCGGCGGTGGTCCTGGGCGGTATTGACAGTATCGGCGGCGCCATTCTGGGAGGACTCATCGTGGGACTCGTCGAAAACCTGGCCGGCGGCTATCTTTCCCAGGCCTTCGGATCCGGGATCAAGGAGTTGTCGACCTTTTTCGTGCTTCTCCTGGCACTCATGATCCGGCCATACGGCCTCTTCGGCAAAAAAGAGATCATCCGCGTGTAGACAGACGAGGCGAACCCTTATGGGAAGCGGGCAGTTCAAAACAAACTATCGTGACGACATCAAAATCTTCCAGACATGTTTCATCAAATTCTGGCTCTGCGTCCTGGCCCTCTGCCTTCTGGTTTTCCCCTTTCTGGTAGAACAATACTTCCTGTACATCGCCAATCTCTGCGGCATCGCCGTTATCGGGGCTTTGGGTCTCAATATCCTGGCCGGGTATACAGGGCAAATTTCTCTGGGCCACTCCGCCTTTATCGCCATCGGCGCCTACACCTCTACAATTCTTTCGGTGAAATGGGGGTTCCCTTTCTGGCTCGCCTTTCCCATTGCCGGGATTGTCAGCGCCATCTGCGGTCTCATCATTGCCATTCCCTGTTTGCGGCTGCGAGGTCTCTACCTGGCCATCGCCACATTTGCCTTCTACTACATTGTGGAATACGTCATTATCCATTGGAACGGCCTCACCAACGGCACAGGCGGCATGAGCGTCCCGGAGGCATCCTTTTTCGGATTTGCTTTTGATTCCGACAGAAAGATTTACTTTCTCATCCTTTTCCTGGTGGTCTGTACCACGGCCTTTGCCAGAAACTTGTTTCGAACGGAGGCGGGCCGGGCTTTCATCGCCGTCAGGGATTACGACATCGCCGCAGAGGTGATCGGGGTTGACGTGGTCAAAACCAAAATCCTGTCATTCATGGTCTGTTCCTTCTACGCCGGCATTGCGGGGTGCCTCTATGCCGTGACCCTGTCGTTCATCGGCCCGGAGTATTTCACCTTCCTCATGACCATAGAATACCTGGCCATGTGCCTGGTGGGGGGAGTCGGTACCATCGTCGGCACCATCTTCGGGGCCATCTTCATTACAATGCTCCCCGAAGGTATCAGACTGTTAAGGGATGCCTTGAGCCAGGATTTCCCCTTTCTGGTCACCAGAATGGCCGATCTGCAGGGCAGCTTTTACGGCCTGGTCATCATTCTCTTTCTCATCTTTGAGCCCACCGGGCTTTTCGGCCTCTGGGTGAGATTTAAGAATTACTGGAAAAACTGGCCATACACCTATTGAGTACGAGCAAAGGACCCCTAGAAATGAACATTGACAAACGGGCTTCCGGCCGGAGAAAGACGCCCCTGCTTCCGGAAAAACTGAGAAGCCGGCTTTATCCGGTGGTCCTTGACCTGTTCAGCCGAAAGGACTTTCATCAGGTTAATATGAGGGAGATATGCAGACTCTCAGGGTTGAGCCTCAGCACGGTCTATAAATATTTCCCGTCAAAGGAGGCGCTCCTCTTCACCATCCTGGATCAGAAGATCAGCGAGATCGGAGTGCTCATGAAGACCCATCTGGAGGGTCTTGAGAGCACCAAAGAGATTTTTCGGAAGGTTTTCTGGGTGACCATGGACTACTATGACAAAAACCCGGGCGTTGCCATTACGGCGTTCATCACGGTGCCCATGCGGAGTTGGATGAGGGAAGCGTCATATAGGCGGGAGGATGCCTTTGAGATCATGACCCGGGCCACAAAGCACGGCCATGAACGAAAGGAGATCGATCCTGCCCTTTCACACCGCCAGATCATGGCCCTGTACTACATGTTCTGCCACCGGCAGATACAGCTTTGGTATTTCCACGGGAGGAAATGGAAACTGGTGGACACGGTTCCCCGTTTTTTCAACCTGTTTTGGAAATCCGTGTCCGCTGCTATTCCAACCCCTCCAGCATCTTAAGATACGCCTCTTTGTTCAGGATAGCTTCGAGTTGTGATGCATCCTCGGGTTTGATCTCAATGATCCATCCTTCAGCATAAGGGCTCTGGTTCAACAATTCGGGGGCATCTTCAAGGGCCTGGTTCACCCGGATGACCTTCCCGCCAATGGGCATGTATAGCTCAGCAACGGCCTTGACCGACTCCACGGTCCCGAACTCATCCCCTTTTTTGAATTGATCCCCGGACGCAGGCATCTCCACAAACACAATGTCGCCAAGCTGATCCTGTGCGTAGTCGCTGACGCCGATGGTCACATTTTCACCTTTCACCCGTACCCATTCATGATCTTCCGTATAATAGAGGTCATCAGGCACATCCAGTTCATTGATCTCTTTCATTGCAAGTCCCCCGAACAGACAGTTATTTGGTTGATGGCAAACCCCTTGACGGAAGGGCATAATTTCGTTGTCTTAGTTTAAATCAATAGCCAAACTTGCTATTCCTGTCAAGGCTTTTACAAATATGGTTATAATGGGTAAACCACCTAGAATTGTTTTTGAAAATCGATACAACCTATGATAGAGTTCTTCTTTCGTGAAAATACAACTCCGTGCGCAGCCCTTTTTTGTGGAGCACATCATCATGAGCCCAAGCGATGACGAGACGCTGAAGGCCTATATTGACGAATCCCTGGAACATCTTGCCGGCATTGAAACGGATCTGCTGGAAATGGAAAAGGCCGGATCCAACATCGATGTTGAAAAAGTCAACACGGTGTTCCGCGCGGCCCACTCCATCAAAGGGGGGGCCGGTTTCATCGGCCTTGAAAACATCAAAACCCTTTCCCACCACATGGAAAGTGTTCTTGGGCTTATTCGTAATAAAAAACTCGTCCCCAATCCTGAAAACATCAACTTTCTGTTGCTGGCCTCGGACACACTCAAAAACCTTCTGGTCCATGTGGAAGAAAGTGATGGGATGGATATCTCGGAACACGTGGGAGCACTTTCTTCCATTACGGATCATCCCGAGCCATCCATTCAAGAACCGGCTTCGAAACTACGGGAAACACCGGTTTTCCTTTCATTTCCGGACAGCCGCCCAGGGCTGACCGCCTCACCCGACGACCTGGAACACATCAGGGACATGAAACAAGAGGGCAGATCGGTCTACCTCCTGGAAATTCCTTTGACCCATGATACACAAGATGAAGGAAAACCGTGTGATGGCGTGCTGGAAGAAGCCCGATCCTATGGGACCGTGTTAACGCACCAGCTGGACCAGAACCAGCCGCCACACACTTTGACGATACTTTTCGCCTGCATACTGGATCCGGAGGACGTGGCAAACCTGTTCGAGATGGACCCGGATCGGGTCTATGAGGTTTCCCAAGACGGCCGGGTTCTGCTTCCGAACCATCCCCTTCAAACCCGGGCCGAAGATCATAGCATTCCAACCGCAGAACCTGTACCAGACAATCACATTGAACATCCACCCCCCACAACCGAACCCTTGGAACCGAGCCCCATAAAAGCAGAATCCCAACCCAACCCAACGCCGACCGAGACCCATACACCCATTCCCGAAACCAGCCTCCGCGTGCAAGTGGGGGTGCTCGATTCCCTCATGACCCTTGCCGGAGAACTGGTACTGGGCCGGAACCAGCTGCTTCAGACCCTTTCCAGAAAAGATCTGGATGCCACCGAGGCGGTGGGCAAACGGATCGACCATATTACGTCCGAACTTCAGGAAGCCATCATGCGCACGCGCATGCAGCCCATCGGGAATGTGTTCAACAAGTTTCCAAGAGTGGCACGGGATCTGGCCAGAAATCTGGGCAAGGAAGTGGAACTGATCATCGAGGGAAAAGATGTGGAACTGGACAAGACCCTCATTGAAGCCATGGGCGACCCGCTGACCCACCTGGTGCGAAATGCCATCGACCATGGCATCGAGCCCCCCGACCAACGGGAAAAAGCAGGAAAACACCCCATCGGCCGAATCCTTCTCAAAGCATTTCATGAGGCCGGCCAGGTCAACATTGAAATTGATGACGACGGCCGGGGACTGGATGGCGAAAAACTGGCTGCTGAGGCCATGGAAAAAGGCTTCATCACGCAGAAACAATCGGAAAATCTTTCCCTGAATGAGAAAATCCAACTGATTTTTCTCCCCGGATTTTCCATGGCCCAAAAGCTCACGGACATCTCCGGCCGGGGGGTGGGCATGGATGTGGTCAAAACCAATCTGGACCGCCTGGGGGGGCAGATCGATCTGAACACGGAAACCGGGAAAGGAACCACCGTCAGGATCAAGGTCCCGTTGACCCTGGCCATTATCCCCAGCCAGATCATCCTCACCGAAAATGAGCGGTACGCATTACCGCAGGTGAACCTGGTGGAGCTCATCCGGGTTCCGGCCAATCAGGTACAAAAGCGGCTTGAAATTGTGGGGAACGCGGAAGTGGTGCGTTTACGGTCCCGACTCCTGCCCCTGCTGCGGCTCTCAGATGTACTGAGCATTCAGCGGACCTATACGGACCTGGCGACTGAAAAAGCCCGGTCTGACCGACGGGAACGGATTGCGGATCGGCGGTCCAGAAAAAGTCCTCTTTTCGGATCCCTGGATGAAAACCGGAGTGAGGACGTTTCAAATCACCCCATGCGATCCAACAGCGACCGGCGTTACCGGGTTGCCAGCGGTCTCAACATCGCCGTGGTATCCTCGGGCGACATGAAATACGGTCTCGTGGTGGACGCTCTGTTTGATTCGGAAGAGATCGTGGTACATCCGCTCGGCCGGCATCTCAAGCAGACAAAAGGGTATGCCGGCGCCACCATCATGGGGGACGGAAAGGTAGCCCTGATCCTGGACATAATGGCGTTGGCACAACTGGCGGAACTCGCTCCGGTACACGAAAGCACCCGGGCAAAAGAACTGGCGAAAGAGAAGGCCGCCGCGATGGGAGTGAGCAAAGACCGTCAATCCCTGCTGGTGTTCAGGAACGGTCATGACGAACAGTTTGCCGTTCCATTGAACCAGGTACTTCGAATCGAAAAAATCAGCGCCACCCAGGTGGAAGTGATGGGAGGGAAAAAAGTGATGCAGTACCGGAGCAGCAACCTGCTGCTCTTTGCCATCGATCAAGTGGCCTCCGTCAAACCCCTGGGGGAAAAAAGTCATCTGCTGGTCCTGGTCTTCACGCTGGCGGGAAGGGAAATCGGTCTTCTGGCCACGGGCCCGGTGGATGCCCTGGAAAGCACGGAAAGACTGGATGAAAAAGCGCTGAAGCAACCCGGAATCATGGGATCGGTGGTCATCGAGGGCCAGACCACCCTGCTGGTGGATGTCTTTGACATTATTTCCACCCTCAACCCCGATTGGTTTACTGAAGAAAAGGAAACTGAAAAAAAACCCAACGCCTCCTCAAGAATCCTCATTGCCGAGGATTCCAATTTTTTCAGGGACCAGGTCAAAGGGTTCATTGAAGACAAAGGGTACAGGGTGATTGAAGCCAAAGACGGCCTTGAGGCCTGGAATCTGTTGGAAAAACATGGGCCTGCCATATCCCTGGTGGTGACGGACCTTGAAATGCCCAACCTGGACGGACTTGGTCTGGCAAAAAAAATTAAATCGGATGAACGGTATAGGCACCTGCCGGTCATCGCCCTGACCACCCTTGCTGACGATGAAGATCTGGCCCGGGGCCGGGAAGTGGGCATTGACGACTACCAGGTCAAACTGGATCGGGAAAAACTCATGGAAAGTATTGACCGCTTCATGGGAGAAAATTATCATCTGAATCTGGGAGAGTAGACGGTAGCCGTTCACGGTTACCCAACATGGAGGTTGTGAGGATGAGGAATATGAAGCTGATGGCAAAATTAATCGGTGGCTTTTCCATTGTGGCGTTGATCACGCTCGTCATAGGATTTGTGGGGTGGAGCAGTATCAACAACCTTGATGAACATCTGGTGGAAATCAGCGAAGTCCGCCTGCCCAGCATCAAAAACCTGCTCGTCATGAGCTGGCAGATGGAGGACATGACCAAGGTTCAACGGACGCTCCTGGATCCCAATCTGGACATGGATGTCCGAAAGCAGCTTTACAAAGATTTTGCTGAAGCGCAGAAGCGCTACAAGACCGCATGGGATATATTTGAACCCCTGCCCCAGACCCAGGAAGAAGCCCGTCTGTGGAAAGAATTTATGACGGCCTGGCAGGAGGTCAAAAAAGGCAATGACACCTTTTTCCAATTTTGTGCTGAACTGGATAAAACAGATATATTGAATCCCATGGCCCTGCGGGCCAGAATAGAAACTTTCAGAGTGGATCATTATCATCTGATGGAAAAAACCATGATGATGGTCTTTATAGGGAAGAAATTCGATGGTGGTGACAACCCTCAAGCCTGCCGTTTCGGAAAGTGGATGGCGAGTTTTAAGACAAAAAACCCGGTATTGTTGGCCTCCATGAAAGAAATTTCCGCCATTCACAATGGATTTCATGAAACGGTGGGAAAAATCAGAGATCTGGTCAATCAAGTCGACATGACTGGGGCGCGCGCCCTCTTTGACCAGAAAATGGCGCCTGCTGCGAAACACATGTTCACTCATTTTAACACCATACTGGCTGAAACCACCAAAGCCGAAGACCTTTTCAATCAGATGACCCATTACGCCATGGTCACATCCCTGGAAAAGCATGAGCTGGCCAACAGGCTCCTGGAAGATATTATCGCCGTCAACGAAGGGGTGGTGGCCCAAGAGGAAAAACTGGCCCGGTCCGATTCCAGGAACGCCAAAATGACGGCGATATTGGGCATGATTATGGGGTTTGTAGCGGCCCTGGCCCTGGGGATTTATCCCAGCATCTCCATCACACGACCCATCCAGAAGGGAACGGCATTGGCCGGAAAGATGGCTGAAGGAAATTTCAGAGATACCATTAACACTGATCGGAAAGATGAAATCGGAATCATGGTAAGGGCCTTGAATAACATGGTTTCAGGCTTAAAACGCATGATCCGGGACCTTACCGACGGGGTAGACACCCTTTCCAGTTCCTCCACGGAACTGAGTGCCATCTCCCACCAGATGTCTTCCGGCGCCGAGCAAACCTCGCAAAAATCCAATACGGTCTCCACCGCCGCGGAAGAGATGAGCGCCAATATGACTTCAGTAGCGGCCGCCACGGAGCAGGCCTCCACAAACGTCAATATGGTGGCGGCAGCCTCCGAGGAGATGACGGCAACCATCAGTGAAATTGCCGGGAACACGGAAAAAGCGGCGGCCATTACGGAAAAAGCCGTATCCGAGGCCCGAAGCGCTTCGGAAACGGTGGATGAACTGGGGAAAGCCGCCCGGGAAATCGGCAAAGTAACGGAATCCATTACGGAGATTTCTGAACAGACCAACCTCCTGGCCTTAAACGCCACCATTGAGGCGGCTCGGGCCGGGGATGCGGGTAAAGGATTCGCCGTTGTGGCCAATGAAATCAAAGAACTGGCCAAACAGACGGCCGGCGCCACCGATGAAATCAAACAAAAGATAGAAGGCATTCAGAATTCCACCGACGGCACGGTCAAACAGATCGACCAGATCTCAACGGTGATCAACGAAGTGAACGAAATCGTTTCCATTATTGCCACGGCAGTGGAAGAACAGTCCGTCACCACCCGGGATATCGCCGGCAATGTGGCACAGGCCGCCCGGGGTATTCAGGAAGTGACGGAGAATGTGGCCCAGAGTTCCACGGTTGCAGCAGAAATCGCCAGGGATATCGCCGGCGTCAACGAAGCCGCCCGGGAAATGTCCAACAGCAGTTCCCAGGTAAACCTGAGCGCTGAAAGCCTCAGCCAACTGGCGGAACAATTGAAATCCATGGCGGAGCGGTTCAAGATCTGAGAAAAGGAATTTATCCGCCATGCAGAACAATACGGACACCAAGAGTCTGGATCTTGCCACCTTTTACGTACGTGAGTCCGCTTATGGCATTGATCTTCTCAAAATCCAGGAAATCAACAAACTTCTGGTTTTGACACCGGTACCGGGTGCGCCCTCTTATGTGCGGGGCATATTGAACCTTCGCGGCCAGATCGTTACGGTCATTGATCTGGGATACAAGCTGGGCTTGCCTGAAACCCGTTTAAACAGAAAGGGCCGGAACATTATCGTCCGTTCCACGGGTGAACATATCGGCCTGCTGGTGGAAGAGATCAGCGAGGTGGTTCGGGTTAATGCCGATGAGGTGGAAGCCCCCCCTGCCAACATGAACGGCATACAGGGCGATTTTTTTCACGGCGTCATCAAAACCGATGATCTACTGATCGGGATTCTGGATATCGAAAAAGTCCTGGAATAATAAGGGAAAGAGACAAACCATGCAAAACGAAACAGACCTTCGCGTGCTGGTAGTTGACGATACCATCCTGTATAGAAAAGTGGTCACCGACGTTCTGGGTGAACTGCCGGGCGTGGTGGTGGTGGGTAACGCCCACAACGGCAAAATCGCCATGAAAAGAATTGCCGAACTCAAACCGGACCTGCTGACCCTGGATATCGAAATGCCTGAAATGGACGGGCTGGCGGTACTTCGAAAAATGGCAACAGATGCACCGCACGTGGGCGCCATCATGCTCAGCGCCTACACACGGGAAGGCAGCGAAATGACCATGAAGGCCTTGCAACTGGGGGCCTTTGATTTTATCCCGAAACCCCAGGACAAAAGTCTTCAGGAAAACCGGGCCGAACTCAAGAAAGCCATTACGCCCATGATCAAGGCATTTTCCCGGCTCAGGGAAGTGCGAAGGATTCTAAAAGGTAAGCAAAGTAATGCGATTCAGGGATTAACCACAGCCCGAAAGATTTCCCCTGAAGATCAGAGAACCCCAACACCTTTAGCGTCTATTCAAACAGCACCCCGGTCAAGAATTGTGACCATCGGTATTTCCACCGGGGGTCCTGTTGCACTGGCCCATTTTCTGCCGGAATTCCCGGCCGGCCTGGGGGTTCCCCTGCTAATTGCTCAGCATATGCCGCCGGTATTCACGGAATCTCTGGCCAGGAATCTCGATCGCCGTTGCGCCATCACGGTGAAAGAAGCTGTTGATGGGGAAAAAATTGTGGCCGACACAGCCTATATCGCGCCAGGGGGGAAACAGATGATGGTGGCCAACGACGTGTTCAAAAGAGCCAAGATCATTCGCATCACCAACGATCCGCCGGAAAATGGTTGCGCACCATCGGCCGATTACCTTTTCAGGTCGGTGGCCGAACATTTCGGCGGCAACGCAACAGGGGTTATCATGACCGGCATGGGCTCCGATGGCACCATGGGGCTACAGCAAATGAAGGAAAAGGGGGCCTTCATCATTGCTCAAGACGAAGCCAGCAGCGTGGTATACGGCATGGCCAAAAAGCCTGTTGAAATGGGTATCGTCAACAGGGTGGTCCCCCTGAACCATATATCGGGGCAGATTCGCCGGACAATCGCAAGAGGCTTTAAAATTAATGATTGAAATATTTTTTTTGGAGCCGGGCCAAAACCATTTCTCGGCAAAACGTGAATGGTAAAGATTACACAGGAAGAACATGACCTGTTTTGTCAATACATACAGGAGCTATCGGGAATCCATCTTGACAGGAGCAAGACCTATCTTCTGGAAACCCGAATGGCCTCGCTGCTTGAGCAAGAGTGCTGCACCTGTTTCGCCGAGCTCTATGATAAGGCAAAACACCTTGGGGGAGAAAGCCTCAGACAGAAAATCATCGACCGGATTTCCACAAACGAAACGCTTTTTTTCAGGGACAAAAGGCCATTTGAACTGCTTCAGCACAAAATTATTCCGGACCTGATCGATGCGAGAAGGGCTGCATCTTCAGGGTTTTTTCCGACCCCGATCCGCATCTGGAGCGCGGCCTGTTCCACTGGCCAGGAGATCTACAGCATTGCCATGGTTTTAAAAGAGCTGCTGAGGGACCTGAAACCGTACCGGATACGGTTGCTGGGGACAGATCTATCCAACGCCGCCATCGCCCGCGCCAGCCGGGGTGAATATAACCAATTTGAAATCAAACGGGGGTTGCCGGAAGACACACTGAAGAAATACTTTACATTCAATGGCAGCGACTGGAAAATAAATGATGATATCCGGGCCATGGTTGTCTTTAAAAAAATGAACCTGATGGCCCCTTTTGATGGATTGGGGAAATTTGATATCGTTTTCTGCAGAAATGTGGGGGTTTATTTTAATAGGGCGGACCGAAAAAAACTTTTCGGTAATATTAGCAAGGTCATGGAAAAAGATGGTTACCTGATTATCGGCGCCACCGAATCCCTGATCAATGTGGATCCCCGCTTTGAGCCCAGGCGTTATCTGCGCTCGGTTTTTTACCAGCAGAAGTAATATAACCCAATAACCGCCAATCCCCGGAGAACAACCCATGAAAATCCTGGTGGTAGACGATAGCCGCATGATTCGCCAGACCATTCGAAAAGAACTGGAGGGCGGCGGATATGAGGTGACTGAGGCCAAAAACGGCCTTGAGGGACTCACCCGCCTGGCCACCCCATCGCCTCCCGACCTGGTGACCCTGGATATCGAAATGCCCAAGATGAACGGCTTTGACACCTGCCGAAAACTCCGGGGGGAACGGTATACCCGGTTCTTTTCGCACTGTCCGGACAACCGGATGCCCGTGATTTTTGTAACGGGAAACGATACCATGGAAGACAGAAAAAGGGGATTTCAACTGGGGGCGGCGGATTTTATCAGCAAACCCTTTCCTGAAGGCGCCATCCTCTCGGCTGTGGATAAAGTGCTGAAACCGGCGCATCTCGTTCAGGGGATGACCGCTCTGGTGGTGGATGACAGCGGTGTGGCCCGTCATATCGTATCCCAATACCTGCGCCGCGAAGGTCTTCGCATTGTTCAGGCGAAAGACGGCATGGAAGCCCTGGATATCCTCAAAAACCAGGCCGTTGAAATCGACATGGTCATTACCGATCTGAACATGCCACGCATGGATGGGTGCCAGCTCACCCGCAGCATTCGAGGAGAACTAAACCTGTCGGATCTTCCTGTGATTTTTCTCACAGCCAGTGCAGAACAATCCGAATTACTGGAAGTCTTCAAAGCGGGTGCCACAGACCACCTGGTGAAACCCTTTGCCAAGGAGGAGTTGCTGGCACGGATCATGGCTCACCTGGAACGAAACCGCCTGAACCAGAACCTTCGCAATATGGTTAGCGAACTGACAGACCTCAATCGCATGAAGGATAACCTGCTGGCGGTCTGCTCTCACGACTTGCGCTCACCGCTCAACGGAATCCTGGGATTTGCGGACATGCTCCTTGAAAAGGATTACCTGGAATCCGAAGACCGGGAAGGACTGACCCATATTAAATCCTCGGGGAATGTGCTCCTGGGTCTCATCAATGATATCCTGGATCTCAGTAAAGCCAAAGCGGAGCAGGCTGAACTGAAAATGGACCCCATCGCCCTGCACCAGGTCATTCAAACCAGTGTCAAATCCCTGGGGAAGATGGCGGCTGGAAAATCTCAGACCATACGGTTGCAGGACCGGTGTGAAGGCGCCATTATCATGGGGAACATTAGCGGTCTGGGTCGGGTGTTCAACAATCTCTTATCCAATGCCATCAAATTCACCCCTGAGGAGGGGACAATCCATCTGATCATTGAACCCGGCCCTCCGGACAAAGTTCGTGTCAAGGTAATGGATACCGGGATCGGCATTCCCGAAGACAAAATACCGTATCTATTCGATCAGTTTACCAGCACCTCCCAGAGCGGCACCAGCGGTGAGGTGGGGACGGGCCTCGGGATGAGCATTGTCAAAGAGATCCTCGAAAAACACGGGGTCCCCATTGAGGTGGAAAGCGAAGTGGGGAAAGGCACCTGTTTTACCCTGACCTTTTCCCTAACCAGCGAAGCGCCCATTGACAACGCCGCCTCGACAAAACCGATCGTCAGCACCCCTTCTGCACCGTCAGGTGAGAAAAAACAACTGAATATCCTATTGGCGGAAGATAACCCGGTAAACCAGAAGCTTGCTGAAAAAATGCTCACCAAATCCGGGCACAAGGTCACGGTGGCGGGAAACGGCAGAGAGGCTTTCCTTAAGTACAGCGATTCGCCTGAAAAAGCTGATCTGATCTTCATGGATATCCAAATGCCTGAAATGGATGGACTGGAAAGCACCCGGACCATCAGAGCATTTGAAAAGGAAAAAGATGTACCCAAGGTCCCCATCGTGGCCATGACCGGCCAGACCATGGACGGAGACCGTGAGAAGTGCCTGGAAACGGGCATGGACGACTATATTGTAAAACCCATTAGCAAAGCGATTATACTTGACGTCATTGAAAAATGGCGTTAAACGTCATCGGTACTGTTTCAGAAATAAAAGTGCTTCCCGAAGCATACTAAAATTCAGAAAGACATAACATGGAACCGAAAAAACGCGTGATTATCAACAGGGACTGGTGCAAGGGGTGCGGCATATGTGTGGCGTTTTGCCCCAAGGAAGTTCTGGTTCTGGATGACCAGGAGAAGGCCTGCTGGGCTCACCCTGAAAAATGCATCAGTTGCGGACTTTGTGAACTGAGATGCCCTGACATGGCCATCACACTGGAGGAAAATAAACCGTGAAATCCGGCACCACATTTATTCAAGGCAATGAGGCCATTGCCCAGGGAGCGCTCTATGCGGGATTGCAGTTCTTTGCGGGCTATCCCATCACCCCTTCCACCGAAATTGCCGAAATCCTCTCTGAAAAACTGCCGAAACTGGGCCGGAAATTCCTTCAGATGGAAGACGAGATATCCTCCATGTGCGCCATCATCGGCGCATCCCTTACTGGACTCAAAGTCATGACGGCCACCAGCGGCCCTGGTTTTTCCCTCAAACAGGAAGCCATCGGATATGCGGTTATGGCCGAAGTGCCATCCGTTGTGGTCAACGTGCAGCGAGGGGGCCCCAGCACGGGGATTCCCACGGGCGTTGCCCAGGGCGATGTGATGCAGGCAAGATGGGGAACCCACGGGGATCATTCCATCATAACGCTCACAGCCTCCAACCTTCAGGATGTTTTCCTGATGACCATAGAGGCCTTCAACCTGGCTGAAACCTACAGAACACCGGTCATCCTTCTCTTCGACGAGGTGGTGGCGCACATGCGCGAAAAGGTCAAAATACCCGAACCGGGTAAAATCAACGTGGTCGAAAGGCTTCACACTTCAGTACCCGAGGGGACCAATTTTCATCCCTATCTGACCCGCGAGGACGGCAGGCTCCCCATGAGCGATTTCGGCGGTGTTCACCGATATAACGTCACAGGCCTGGTTCACGACATGTGGGGGTTTCCGTCAAACGATCCCAAAGTGGCCTACGATCTTCTGCATCACCTGGTGGATAAAATTGAAAACAAGGCCGATCTGCTGGCCCGGTATAAAGAGTATTATACCGAAGACGCTGAAATACTGCTCATTTCATTTGGCAGCGCTGCCAGGACCGCTCTGCACATGGTGGAACAGCGCAGGCAACGGGGGCTGAAAGTCGGACTGCTGGAACTGCAGACCCTCTGGCCCTTTCCCCGGCAGCTGGTAAGACGCATGTGCGAGGGAAAGACCCATGTGCTGGTGGTGGAAATGAACATGGGACAAGTCTGCCAGGAAGTGCGAAAGGCCGTCATCCGGCCTGAAAAGATCTACCTTGCCAACCGATTTGACGGTGCATCCATTTCACCGGCGGACATCTTGAACGTCCTGAATATGATTCGAGGAAAAGGGGTATAAGATGGCGGTTAAAGATTACATGCGGGAACGTTTTCTACCGCACATCTGGTGCGCCGGCTGCGGGCACGGTATTATCATGGGCAACATGATCCGGGCCATTGACCAGTTAAATTTGAAGAAAAACGACATTGTGGTGGTTTCCGGCATCGGATGCTCATCCCGTATGCCGGGATACCTCGACTTTCACACCATGCACACCATTCATGGCCGGGCCCTGGCATTCGCCATGGGAGTTAAAATGGGTCAACCCGAACTGAATGTGATCGTTCCCATGGGGGACGGAGACGCACTGGCCATCGGCGGCAACCACCTGATCCATGCAGCCAGGCGGAATGTAGACCTGACGGCCATCATCATGAATAACAGTATCTATGGGATGACGGGCGGGCAGTATTCCCCGCTCACACCAACGGGTAAAAAGGCCACCACCGCCGTTTATGGAACCGATTCCAAACCTTTTGACGTTGTGGCCCTGGCCCGTGGCGCAGGCGCCACTTTTGTGGCCAGAACCACCACCTATCACGTAAAAGAAATGATCGACATCATCAAAGCAGCCATTTTACACAAAGGGTTTTCAGTGGTTGAAATCATGAGTCAATGTCCCACGTATTATGGCCGGAAAAACAAACTGGGCGGTGCAGTGGAAATCATGGAAACCTTCCAGGAAAAAACCGTCAAGTTGGGTTCAAAAAAAGCGGAAGCATCCCCGGAACTGATACAACGCGGCATTTTTGTACAGGAAATTCAACCCGAATACGTGGAAAGTTACCAGGCGCTCACAGCAGCGCTTCAAAAAACAGCACGGAAGGGTAATGGCCTCGGGGGAGGACATCATGGATAAACGCATCGTGTTCAGCGGTTCCGGCGGCCAGGGGGTTATCACGGCGGCCATTATCCTTGCTGAAGCTGCCGCCCTGCATGAAAATCTCGATGCGGTGCAGACGCAGAGCTACGGCCCGGAGGCTCGCGGCGGCGCCACCCGCGCTGATATTATTATTTCAGAAGTACCGATCCGCCATCCCAAGGTCATCAATCCCCATATTCTAATCTGCCTAACCCAGGCGGCCTATAACAAAAATGCCGGTATTGTAAGACCCGGCGGTCTCATGCTCACCGACAAAAAATATGTTGAAATTGATTACAACGTGGACGCAAGGCAGGTAGAACTGGATATGTTTGTGGCCGTAATGGAAAAAATCGGCAAACCCATTGTCTTCAATATCTGCATGCTTGGGGCACTGATCGAATTGACCGGTTTGGTTAAACCGGATTCGATTCTAGCGGTATTGAAAGAAAAAATAGGCCCGGATTTTATGACAATGAATGAAAAAGCACTTGAAATAGGGATCCGGCTGGCCCGGGCTATGTGAAGCTCACCCCCCCTCCCCTTCCAGGTCAAAGCACTTCCCGGGTCGCCGACCAGTCGTACGCAAAGGTCATGCGCCACACATCATCGGGGCCGATGTGAATGTTTTCGTATGACGGCGGCCCGGTGAACTGGCGGGCCGCTGTTTCCATGACCCCGAAATGGGTGATAACCAGGATCTGCCCCCCTGCATGACGATCCATCAGCATTTTAAAGAAGCCTCTTACACGGGCGATGAACTCTCCACCGGATTCTCCGTTTGGGTAAGGAACATCAGGCGCTTCTTTGTGCTCCAAAATAGTGGGCATGATTTCCTTTTTCAGTTGCCCGGTGAGGTCGCCAAAATCAATCTCTCGAAGATCCCGCGTATGGACAGGATCAGGCAACCCCGTAATCTTCCCCTGTATCAGTTTAAGGGTTTCCACCGTCCTTGAAAGATCGCTGCAGAAAACAGCGTCAAATTCCATATGCTGAATCTTTTCCGCCTTTCGTAAAGTGGATTCAATCCCTCTTGCCGTTAGGGGCGTATCCGACTGACCCTGAACGATACCCCTGACATTGCCTATGGTTTCCCCATGGCGAACCAGCGCAACCTGCAATTTGTTTTCCTGACCCATAAACATATTCCTATTTCCCTTAAGCCTTCCGTTAAATGCTCATCTTACTATCATAAAAAACGATTCATGAATAAAAAAAGCCCCACATAATTAAATGAGGGGCTTTTTTAAAGTAAATTTCGGCAGTGACCTACTCTCCCACGCAGTCTCCCACGCAGTACCATCGGCGCAGAGGAGCTTAACTTCCGTGTTCGGGATGGGAACGGGTGTGTCCTCCTCGCTATTACCACCGAAAACCGTTGAGCCAGGCTCAAAACGTCCCATTTTGCCCGATCTCTGCGTCAGACTCTAATTTTAGTCCTCGAAATATTTGCACATATTCCTGTGGCTAAAATTCTCGCCTTCCTTGATTTCGAACCAAATTGAACATTTTGAAACTGGCTCACTGAATACAGAATAACATTTCAAAGGCGCATAAATAGAAGAAGTTTATGGCCAAGCCTCACGACCGATTAGTACCAGTTAGCTAAATGCATTACTGCACTTACACACCTGGCCTATCAACCTCGTCGTCTACAAGGGGTCTTCAGCCAGACGCTCAGTTGCCTGAGCGCCTGAAGGGATATCTAATCTTGAGGTTGGCTTCCCACTTAGATGCTTTCAGCGGTTATCCATTCCGAACGTAGCTACCCAGCTATGCCGCTGGCGCGACAACTGGAACACCAGAGGTTCGTCCATCCCGGTCCTCTCGTACTAGGGAAAGATCCTCTCAAATATCCTGCGCCCACGAAAGATAGGGACCGAACTGTCTCACGACGTTCTAAACCCAGCTCACGTACCGCTTTAATTGGCGAACAGCCAAACCCTTGGGACCTGCTCCAGCCCCAGGATGCGATGAGCCGACATCGAGGTGCCAAACCGCGCCGTCGATGTGAACTCTTGGGCGCGATAAGCCTGTTATCCCCGGAGTACCTTTTATCCGTTGAGCGACGGCCCTTCCATACGGAACCGCCGGATCACTAAGACCTACTTTCGTACCTGTTCGAGATGTCTCTCTCACAGTCAAGCTCCCTTATGCCTTTACACTCTTCGGCTGGTTTCCAATCAGCCTGAGGGAACCTTCGCGCGCCTCCGTTACTCTTTGGGAGGCGACCGCCCCAGTCAAACTACCCACCAGACACTGTCCCCGATCCGGATAACGGACCAAGGTTAGAACCCTAAACTAGTAAGGGTGGTATTTCAAGGGCGACTCCACTCCAACTAGCGTTGAAGTTTCAAAGTCTCCCACCTATCCTACACATACTAGCCCAAAATCCAATGTCAAGCTGTAGTAAAGGTTCACGGGGTCTTTCCGTCTTTTCGCGGGTACACGGCATCTTCACCGTGAATTCAATTTCACCGAGTCCCTGGTTGAGACAGTGGGGAAGTCGTTACGCCATTCGTGCAGGTCGGAACTTACCCGACAAGGAATTTCGCTACCTTAGGACCGTTATAGTTACGGCCGCCGTTTACTGGGGCTTCGGTTCAATGCTTCTCCATTTCGAAAAATGAATGACAAGTCCCCTTAACCTTCCAGCACCGGGCAGGCGTCAGACCCTATACATCGTCTTGCGACTTGGCAGAGTCCTATGTTTTTAGTAAACAGTCGCCACCCCCATTTCTCTGCAACCTCCTTCAGCTCCAAAAGTAAATTTTTTCACCTAATGGAGGCACACCTTATCCCGAAGTTACGGTGTAAATTTGCCGAGTTCCTTAACCAGAGTTCTCTCGAGCGCCTTGGGATTCTCACCCCGCCTACCTGTGTCGGTTTGCAGTACGATCACCTAGTTGACTTGCTAGAGGCTTTTCTTGGCAGTATGGGATCAATCACTTTATGAGACAAAGTCTCTCGTATTCGCTTCTCGGCGTTTAAATAAAAGAACGGATTTTCCTGTCCTTTCCGCCTACCAGCTTAAACCACCATCCAACAGGTGGATGACCTACCCTTCTGCGTCCCCCCATCACTCAAATGCCAACTCGGTGGTACAGGAATATTTGCCTGTTTCCCATCGCCTACGCCTTTCGGCCTCGGCTTAGGGGTCGACTAACCCTGAGCAGATTAACTTTACTCAGGAAACCTTAGGCTTACGGCGAGCGGGTTTCTCACCCGCTTTATCGTTACTCATGTCAGCATAGTCTCTTCCATTCAGTCCACCAGTCCTTACAGTCTGGCTTCAGCCCGGAATGGAATGCTCCCCTACCATCATATGTATCCGAAGATCCATACAATCCGCGGCTTCGGTAATGTGCTTTAGCCCCGTTGAATTTTCGGCGCAGAACCACTTGACCAGTGAGCTGTTACGCTTTCTTTAAAGGATGGCTGCTTCTAAGCCAACCTCCTGGCTGTCTCCGCATTCCCACTTCCTTCTCCACTTAGCACATATTTAGGGACCTTAGCCGGCGGTCTGGGCTTTTTCCCTCTCGACCATGAAACTTATCTCCCATAGTCTGACTCCCACAATAAAAGTTAACGGTATTCGAAGTTTGGTAAGGATTGGTAATCTGGTGAGACCCCTAGCCCTTCCAGTGCTCTACCCCCGTTACTCAATTTGTGAGGCTATACCTAAATATATTTCGGGGAGTACCAGCTATCTCCAGGTTTGATTAGCCTTTCACTCCTATCCACAGTTCATCCGGGAAGTTTTCAACCTTCTACGGTTCGGGCCTCCATCCCGTGTTACCGGGACTTTACCCTGCCCATGGATAGATCACCTGGTTTCGGGT
>Ga0257125_1000362_pt1:0-5000 | contig 62457 bp, 41 predicted proteins | sample SI106_200metaG_FD_190183 | JGI IMG/M metagenome (GOLD analysis project Ga0257125, IMG submission 190183) | Marine microbial communities from Saanich Inlet, British Columbia, Canada - SI106_200 | ecosystem: Environmental > Aquatic > Marine > Inlet | place: Canada: British Columbia... | reverse complement strand
TCCATACAATCCGCGGCTTCGGTAATGTGCTTTAGCCCCGTTGAATTTTCGGCGCAGAACCACTTGACCAGTGAGCTGTTACGCTTTCTTTAAAGGATGGCTGCTTCTAAGCCAACCTCCTGGCTGTCTCCGCATTCCCACTTCCTTCTCCACTTAGCACATATTTAGGGACCTTAGCCGGCGGTCTGGGCTTTTTCCCTCTCGACCATGAAACTTATCTCCCATAGTCTGACTCCCACAATAAAAGTTAACGGTATTCGAAGTTTGGTAAGGATTGGTAATCTGGTGAGACCCCTAGCCCTTCCAGTGCTCTACCCCCGTTACTCAATTTGTGAGGCTATACCTAAATATATTTCGGGGAGTACCAGCTATCTCCAGGTTTGATTAGCCTTTCACTCCTATCCACAGTTCATCCGGGAAGTTTTCAACCTTCTACGGTTCGGGCCTCCATCCCGTGTTACCGGGACTTTACCCTGCCCATGGATAGATCACCTGGTTTCGGGTCTACGCCATGCTACTGAACGCCCTATTAAGACTCGCTTTCGCTACGGCTACACCTGACGGCTTAACCTTGCAACACAGCGTAAGTCGCTGACCCATTATGCAAAAGGTACGCAGTCGAACTTGAAACCAGTCGGACGAATCCAACAAAATTTCAATAGTTCTTCCACTGCTTGTAAACAGACGGTTTCAGGTACTATTTCACTCCCCTAGCAGGGGTACTTTTCACCTTTCCCTCACGGTACTGGTTCACTATCGGTCGCCGGAGTGTATTTAGCCTTAGGAGATGGTCCTCCTGGATTCCCGCAGGGTTTCTCGTGTCCCGCGGTACTTGGGAACCTTGTCCAACAAGTGCAATGGCATTTCGCTTACAGGGCTATCACCCTCTGTGGCCAGCCTTTCCAGGCTGTTCAGCTATACCATGCATTTCTGACTTGTCGAAGCAGCTGTAACCGCCCCCAACAAGGCCCCGCAACACCGCACATACAACGCTTACAGGCTTTAACATATGTACGGTTTAGGCTGTTCCCATTTCGCTCGCCGCTACTTTGGGAATCGCATTTGCTTTCTGTTCCTAAGGGTACTTAGATGTTTCAGTTCCCCTCGTTAGCCTCTGACACCTATGTATTCAGTGACAGATATCCCGGAATTAACCAGGATGGGTTTTCCCATTCAGAAATCTCCGGGTCAAAGCCTGTTTAACGGCTCGCCGAAGCTTATCGCAGTTAGCCACGTCTTTCATCGCCATCCGACGCCAAGGCATCCACCGTCTGCTCTTAGTAGCTTGGCCATAAAATCCTTCCATTTACGCTACTAGTAAAACGTTTGTTTCCTAGGCACCTTTGAAATTGCTGTACTCTGTATTCAGTTTTCAAAGAACAATTTTGAGCTCAAAGCTCAAAGCTCAAAGCTGAAAAAACTTTCAGCTTTGAGCTTTTATCTTCCAGCTTATATGCTTATTCCCTGGAAACTAAATAGTGACGATAGGTAGGATTGACCTAGGATGTTCCGTCAAAGACGGTTAACTCCTTAGAAAGGAGGTGATCCAGCCGCAGGTTCCCCTACGGCTACCTTGTTACGACTTCACCCCAATTACCGGCCGTACCTTAGGTACCTGCCTCCTCCGAAGAGGTTAGCCCAGCAACTTCTGGTACAGTCGACTTTCGTGGTGTGACGGGCGGTGTGTACAAGGCCCGGGAACGTATTCACCGTGGCATGCTGATCCACGATTACTAGCGATTCCACCTTCATGAAGTCGAGTTGCAGACTTCAATCCGAACTGAGAACTGCTTTTTGGGATTAGCGCCCCCTCGCGGGATAGCAACCCTTTGTACAGCCCATTGTAGCACGTGTGTAGCCCTGGATATAAAGGCCATGAGGACTTGACGTCATCCCCACCTTCCTCCCCGTTAACCGAGGCAGTCTCTTTAGAGTGCCTAACTTAATAATGGCAACTAAAGACAAGGGTTACGCTCGTTGCGGGACTTAACCCAACATCTCACGACACGAGCTGACGACAGCCATGCAGCACCTGTCACTCTGTTCCGACAAAGCCGGAAAAATCTGGTTTCCCAGACGATCAGAGGATGTCAAACCCAGGTAAGGTTCTTCGCGTTGCGTCGAATTAAACCACATGCTCCACCGCTTGTGCGGGCCCCCGTCAATTCCTTTGAGTTTTAGCCTTGCGGCCGTACTCCCCAGGCGGAGAACTTAATGCGTTAACTTCGGCACAGCAGGGGTCAATACCCACTACACCTAGTTCTCATCGTTTACGGCGTGGACTACCAGGGTATCTAATCCTGTTTGCTCCCCACGCTTTCGCGTCTCAGCGTCAGTATTGGTCCAGAGAATCGCCTTCGCCACGGGTGTTCCTCCTGATATCTACGAATTTCACCTCTACACCAGGAATTCCAATCTCCTCTCCCATACTCTAGTGAAGCAGTTTCAAATGCACTTCCCGGGTTAAGCCCAGGGCTTTCACATCTGACTTGCTAAACCGCCTACACGCTCTTTACGCCCAGTAAATCCGAACAACGCTTGCACCCTCCGTATTACCGCGGCTGCTGGCACGGAGTTAGCCGGTGCTTCCTCCAGTGGTACCATCAAGTCTTTTGACTATTGATCAAAAGATTTTTTTCCCACTTGACAGAGCTTTACGACCCGAGGGCCTTCTTCGCTCACGCGGCGTTGCTGCGTCAGGGTTTCCCCCATTGCGCAAAATTCCTCACTGCTGCCTCCCGTAGGAGTCTGGACCGTGTTCCAGTTCCAGTGTGGCTGATCATCCTCTCAGACCAGCTAACCATCGTCGCCTTGGTAGGCCATTACCCCACCAACTAGCTAATGGTACGCGGGCCCATCTATGAACGGCAACTTTCATGAAGAGGTCACCTTTAATTTAAAAGACCAAAGTCTAAAAAATCATATCCGGTATTAGTCAGCCTTTCGGCTGGTTATTCCAGATTCAAAGGTAGGTTACCCACGCGTTACTCACCCGTGCGCCACTTTACTCTCCCAAGCAAGCTCGGGATTTCTCGTTCGACTTGCATGTGTTAGGCACGCCGCCAGCGTTTGTTCTGAGCCAGGATCAAACTCTCCACTTATACTATTAAGCAGGGTTTATGACCCTATCTTTTCTCAACAATTACAAATTGTTACTACAGAGACCTACGCTACATCACTATTTAGTTTTCAAAGAACAAGCCAATTACTAACAAGCCATTTATTTTAAGGCGTTCAGTTTAGAATGTCAAGCTTTATTGTCGAAGCGTTTAACCCTTTTCCGTACACCAAAGAAACAACGTTTATATACTTCACCTCAGGATATGTCAACAACTTTTAGAGAAAAAACGACAAAGAAATTATTTCGCTCAGGTATTTTTGGTCGTTTTCAAAACGGTCTTTATTGTTTAATCATATTCCCTGAGGGATCCTCATTTATCTTTGAAAAAACCGCCCAGCCTTTCAGGAGCTCAAGGGCCCGGCGCACCTGGTTATCCTTTTCGAGAAGTTCCCTGGCTTTCTTTTCTTTATCTGTTTCAGACTTCTTTTCGCTCTTTTTTTCCTCAGTAATGCTTTCACCGATCATATGACCTTTGAGGTCTTCCTCCCTTATGAATCTCGGTGTCTTCTTCTTGGCATCTTTTTCCGGTGCAATAAATTTGATTTCGATATCGGGTGTAATGCCGCTGGACTGAATTGATTTTCCACTTGGCGTGTAGTACCGGGCCGTTGTCAAACGAAGGCCCGAGCCATCTGAAAGCGGCAGGATGGTCTGGACTGAGCCTTTCCCAAAGGTTCTCGACCCCAATATCATGGCCCTTTTATTGTCTTGAAGTGCACCTGCCACAATTTCCGCGGCACTGGCACTTCCGCCATTGACCAGCACAATCATCGGATAAGCCCTGGGATGGCTGTTCTTATGTGCTCTGGCTTCGATGTCATGGGACCCGGTTCTCCCTTTTGTACTGACAATAATCCCCGCATCAAGAAACATCTCAGAGACATCTATGGCCTGGGAAAGCAAACCGCCCGGATTGTTGCGCATGTCCAGGACCAGCCCCTTCATCTTTCCATCCTTTTCCAACTCTTCAAGGGCGTTTGACAGGTCTTCCGCGGTATTACCTTGAAAATTGGAAACCCGCACATAGCCGATGTTTGGGGTCAGCAAAAAATACCTCACACTTTTGAGGGGTATCACCCCCCTGGTAATAGCAAATTCCAGTGGTTTTTTCTCGCCCTCACGAAACACCGTCAAATTAACCTTTGTTCCCTCCGGCCCCCTTATTTTCTTAACCGCCTCCATCAAGCTCATATCCAGGGTGGACTCCCCTTCCACCTTGATGATCTTATCGCCAGCCTTCATACCGGCGAGATAGGCGGGTGTTCCCTCGATGGGGGACACAACCGTCAACACCTTGTCTTTAACCGTAATTTCGATACCAATCCCTGAAAAGCTTCCCTTGGTTTCCGACATCAATTCGCGAAATTCCTCTTTGGTCATGAAGGAAGAGTGGGGATCGAGGCTTCTTACCATTCCTTTAATCGCCCCATATATAAGGTCCTTTGCTTTCTGGGGCTCAACGTAATTCTTTTCCACCTGTCTCAAGACTTCAGTTAGAATCTCTATATTCTTATAGACGTCTTTTGTATCGGCTTCTACCTTTTCACCATCCCCATTAAGGAAGAGGAAGCCCAAAACAAAGGCGGATATTAAAACAATATTTGCAAAAAATTTCCTTTTTGATGTAACCATTTCAAGCTCCTTTGGTAATTTGACCACAACCGTCAACCTCTCATTTCAATTCATGGGCTAATTTAAAAACAGATATTTTCCCGGCAATTCGACAAACGCCATCCTTGGGGGACGAATTATGATATTAAGTGAATTGAACCGCGAAGCCAACAAAAAAATTAGACAGATTTACTAGTGCCCGTCCACAAATGAGAAAATTTGTTCGAGTTCAAGGAAGGCGATGATTGTAACCATATGAATACATTTG